>ERZ856578.32-NODE-32-length-223111-cov-9.846893_pt1 | contig 223111 bp, 155 predicted proteins | sample MGYA00514384_ERZ856578 | MGnify/ENA primary metagenome ERZ856578 (study PRJEB29103, sample SAMN06111958) | human gut metagenome | biome: human gut; feature: ankylosing spondylitis patient; material: healthy_person | host: Homo sapiens | place: China:Hangzhou... | reverse complement strand
TTTACTGGCATTTACACACCCCCTACCCCCTCTCAAGAGGGGAGCTGGTTACCATCAGTCACTAATCAGATAGCTCAATATTTCCTAAAACTCAGCTATTCCTGCTTATTCAACGCATCCAACAAGTATTTTCCCGGACGGAATTTGACGCTGATGCGCGGGGGGATGGTGACGACTGCGCCTGTTTTGGGGTTGCGGCCGTCGCGCAGGGTTTGAGGCCAGGGTTTGAGGGTGCCGAAACTCTGAAGGTTGATGGAGTTGTCTTTCGACAACTGCTCTGTTAATACTTCGATAAACATATTCAGCAATTCGGTTGCTTCTATCTGCGTGCAACCACGCGCTTCCTGGATGGCACGGGCCAGTTCATTCTTATTCATTGTTTATTAAGTGTTTTTGATTTTTACACAACGGACTCCCTGACCGTCGGAATGTGCGCGGGTTCCGCCGGCACTAGTATCCCACTGATAATCCTTTCTCCCTCCATACGTTCTGGATGAATAGCCACCAATATAAGTAGAAGTCCAATATATACCTTGCACACCAATACCATCGGGTTGACCCGTCGATGCATTTCTGAAACCAGTGTAAGGCCAAAACAATCCTGTATCAGTAATATAGAAGCCTTGACGATTACCATAATAACTAACATTGCCACCACCAGGAATTGCCGCTTCCGGAGAAACACACCAGCCTGCCGGGCAGGGATCAAAAAAAGTTTTTGTCGACGACCACAAATCACTTTTCGCAACCATACCATACCATAAACCTGCATTCGAAATGAATGCAAGCGGATTCTGCATCGCATTATCAAACATATCGTGACTATTCGCAAAAGTTGCATCAAACTGCTTTCCTGTAGTCTCGACCCTCTCCCCATTCGCATCAAACATAGGTGTTAGGGTACTCTTTTCCACAAACGTATTTGCCGGAACAAACGGATCCTTTCTTCCCCACTGGTAAGACATACCAAAGCAGGTGACATTTGCACGATCATTAGATAACGCACCGGGACTTCTATCCATCCAGATATAGTTGTTATATTTATAAACATACCCATTATCAACTGCTGCACTAGTTTCAGTCATAGTGTTATAGTCTACCTTTTTCACCGAGTAATCCGTTATCCAGATATGCCAGCTCCACAATATCTTATTATTTACATCATAGGCTGCAACCAACGCATTTCCTGGCTTATTATCTGTGGTCAAACGTATTTCTCCACTGGAAGTCAGGTTGTAGATATTCTTTACCAATCCCGGTTCCGTTTGCCAGACCAATCCGACATGGTCAATCTTACCATTTTCTTTCGTTCCCATCCGATCGGCATACGATGTCCAGTTGGTGGAAGCCACATATACACCCGCTGCTTCATACGGGTTAAAGGTCAGTGTCGAACCGGGTGCTGCCATATAGCAATTCGCTCCGGGTAGCGATTCCATTGTTGACGATGTTACCCGACCGTCACCGGTATTCATACCCGTCAGATTTAATACCACATTATATACATAGTTACCTTTCAGATTAAAATCATTGATCGCGTCGTCTCCCGGATAAAAGCGGTAATAAACTTTACGACTCTCTCCTCCGCTTGTAGTGTAATTACCTTCCAGCAAAATATAGGTACAATACGAATCAGGAACATTACCTGTAATCTTGCCGGTTGCCTGACCGGTAGTATTATTTCCCGTTCCCCGTTTGTTTTCGGGTATATACCACACATACCCCTTCTCTATATCTTTTAAAACCGGATAGAGATCGGAAAAGCCGACAGATGTATCTGTCGTTTCCGACGTCGATCCCAACGTCATCGCCTGAGGAACCGACAGCAACTGCAACCACACCGGATCAAAAGTATCTCCATTCGGCAATTTATCTGTGTTATAAGTAAAACGAATTTTCGCAAACCGACGGGTCAATTTCACCGCTAAAGTGGGGCCGGTAACCACATTTGTATTCGCAATCCCGGTCATAACGATCCCTTCCGATAAACTACCCTCCCGACTGATTGACAACAATTTTCCTTCCAAATCGGCAAGTGTTCCCGTAAAATTGGCCAGTACATCACCGACATTGCTGATAAAATAAAGAAATTGAATAGCCTGTGATGGTGACTGCATCAGGCCGATAACTAACTCATTCAATCTCGGATTCTTGAATGTGCGGACTACAACCATCGGTACATTCGCATCGGTTCCATCTCCATCAAACTGTATAACAGTCAGATCCTTCAGTTCCGCCTCCGCCTCTGTTGTTCCTTCTCCGCCCAGCATTGCACCGTCTGCCCGGGTGGCCGGTTCTCCCACCAACGGATCCACCTGCAAACAGCAGTTTATATTTACAACCTTGCGATTGTCCGTTCCCGGCTCCGGCTGTACGGTCTCCTCCGTACACCCCGTAGACGCGCCCCAAATGACAATCAGTAAAAACAGTTCACCAATCAACCGGACTCTATTTCTCTTTTTCATATCCATTTCTCTTCTTTGCTCACTTTATTGTTTGACACATCTCACGGCTGCTCCCCAGGCTCCGGAAACTTCTGTTGTAGAAGACATACCATTATTAAACTGAAAAACAGACGGCATTGTGGCACCGAAAGAGGCCGACCAAAGACTTGTATAACTTTCGTTGTAACCCATCGAAGTGTTATCCAACCGCCCGGATTTCGGATACCAGGCAGGCAATTCCCCTCCGTCGACATTCCGGGTAGCTCCCAAATCACTAGAGACATCCCATGAAAAGTTTACTCCCCAGTTAAAAGTATCCCATGCCGCTTTTGCAGGCACCTGCCAGCCGGCCGGACACGGATCGAATACCGTCTTATTGCCCGATTCCGTCCATAAGGTAGTCAACGCATTTCCGCCATGCCAAAGGCTGGTCGACTGATTCAGGAAAAACACGGTAGGATTTCCGACCGATTGGTCTATATTCAAAGCGGTACCCATATCAGCAGAACTAACCTCCATCCCCCCGGAAACTATAACCCCGTTTCCCGTATAAAACGGATCTTTCCTTCCCCACTGGTAATAGAAGCGGGGACCTTCTTCTCTTTTTGTCGTGCTCAATGCTCCCAGATTGCGATCCATCCAGAAGCATTCGGCATATTGCTGTATTTTACCTTTCGTGCCACTCCCATCGAGTACCCCGGCATACGGTGTCACCCAGATATGCCAGCTCCAGAGAATCGTCCCGGCTTCGTCGTAAACGGCGATCAACGCATTTCCGGAAACACCGGTTGCATTCGGTACAACAGAGACCATTCCCTGAGAAAGTGATACCGACTGAAGCAACCCCTCAACTGTCTGCCAAAGGATTTTCACTCCGAATATCCGGCTGAAACGATCCTTTATCAGCTGGTTCTGATACACGACTCCTGTACCGGCAACGTCCGTACCCGGAGCCTGATAAGGATTAAACAACAGTTCGTTGTCAGTCTCCGGGGCTACCACAAAACAATTGGCCGGTTCGATTTCCTTAAAATTGCGCTTCGAGACTCGTTTATCGAACGAGTTCACCCCCTTTATAACAGCATGAATAGCGTAATCCCCATTCCGCTCGATCGTATAGTCGTCGGTAATATTCCCACCGGGATAAAACCGGTAACTGGCTAATTGGGTTGGCATATTCGGAGTGGTGTAGATACCCGACAGTTCCACATAGGTACACCCTACTCCATCATTAGGGGCATGGGTTGCGTCTTTTTCATAAGCCGTTTTGCCTGTCCCTTTCTCCTTATGCCGGTTCAAAGGGATATACCAGGTGTATCCCTCTTCGAGTTCGGAAACAATAGAAGTATAGTTTTTAAAATTACCGGCAACCTTTTCCGGATAATCCATTTCGGTAGTAGCATCGATAAACCCGTCGGCATACTTCAATTTATTGGGCACATTTCCTATTTTCATGGCTAAAGGAGTAAACTTCGTCCCCGTTATCGTCAGTTTCCTTTGCCAGGTAAAACTGATACGCGCCACCAACCGTTGCAGGTTGACCTCGACGGCATCTCCTGTATTTCCCGTGGCAGTAAAAGAGGCTTTCACCGCCGCAATCATCATCATATTATCTTCGCTCATTGTCTGCTGGTCGAGTTCCACCGTTTCCTCTCTGAACGCTCCGAGCGTTTTTCCCTCGTAATTCTGGAATTTAGCTCCGGCATTGGCTATAAACACGATATATTGTTCTTCATTTTCCTGAGAGCGCAAACCAATGGAATAAATATCACCCTCCTCCGGTTCCGGTGAAAGAATATAACGCGAGGTTACACATTTCACAGTAGAACCATCGTTTCCACCTTCCGTATTTCCATCCCAGTCAAACTGCAGAACCGTCAGGTCATTAATAGCCAGTTTGGTTGTTCTTTCCTCTACCGTCGGTTCTGCTTTCGTCATTCCCTCGACACATGCGATCGACATAAACGGTTCTTGTCGCAGGCTAAAAGAAACCGGTACCCACTCTTCCTCCATTCCTTCGTCCGGATGGTTAGCCCAACCATCGGTCGAACAGCCGGTGGCAAAAAAACATGCCATCCATGTGCAATACATAGCAACCCATTGTTTCATCCTATATCTCCTCCCAACTCTACCAGATCTCCCCATTCATTAACCTCAAAGCGATGTTGGATTTCCTGTTCCCCGCCTCCCACTTCGTTCTGACCGTTATTAACCGAATTCCAAGGAGTGACCGTTATCGTAAACCCGACAAAATCCCAACCATAATTCACTTCAAACTGATAGCTTTTGCCCGGCTCGAATGCCAGTTTATTGATGGTTGCCACAACCTCTTTCTCTGTTGCTACCTCCTCATCCGTTTCTTTTACATCTAATGTGATGGTAGCCTGAAACTGAGCGGCAGCCCGGGGGAAAATAATCAAAGGATATTTTTGAGTATTATAGTGTTTCCCGTTTTTCCCTTCAGGAGCCTCTGAATACTCAAACTTATCCTCCCCGCTATTATCAATCGTCAATGTACCATTGTTCGTTGCAGGCATCACCCACTCATTTTTCGGCAACTTATAGTTATTGTCCTGGGCCGCTACCATACCATTCACTACAATTTTTTTCACCTTAAACGTTTCGATCGGCGAACTGGCCGTCACCACCCGTACGGTAAAACTGACTTGCGAAGTCAAATGTTCCAGGCTATTCAGCGTAACACTTGTCGGCTCCGGCAGCATCTGTGCCCGGGTAACCGACCCCAATGCATCCACACCGGCAGCAACCGTTATAAAACGCCCATCCTCCGATAAACCGGTACCCGGAACCATCGTACAAAAATCGTAGGTCCCGGCAGAAAGATATAAGGGTGTCGCATCATTTGCCAATCCGAGGCCACCGGAAATTACCACATATTGACTTTTCCCTGCCATCTCTTTCGTATCCGGGTTATAAGCGGCTATCATCAGCGTTTCACCTTCTGTTAGTGCTTCGCCTTCTGTTGCACGGGTCATTACATCTACTTCCGGCAGACTGAACGTCACCGGATAGAGTTCCTTCCCGTCCGGCACGATTGTATCTTGCCGGCAAGATGCCAGCAGCAAAAGAACGATCCATATATTGTTACTCTTTTTCATATTCATACTTATTTCTGAGGCTGATTATTTCGGATCCAGTTCGATCTTATCCATATCCACGCCAAACTGTTCCCAGGGTATTATCGTCGGCAGGCTGAATGAAGCGGCATAACGCGCGATTGTCACTTCGTATGCATAACTGTATCCTCCCTCCAATGTGAGTGTTTCATTTGTTTTCGGCAGGATACTCGCCATATAACTTTTAGAGACTATCGTTTTACCAGATTCAAAGCTTAAATCGGTAAAATCCAGCTTCAACGGAATACCCCGGGTAGAAACGGTTACCGGCAGAAGGATAAAGGAGACAGTAAATTCGGATGAAGGCGACGGAGAGTTTGCAGCGACAGCCTTTTTTGTCTGCCCGTTGGGAAGATCGCCCGGAACACCCCCCGTTATCAATGCAGGACCGACGGATCCGACGGACAAATCGATATAACTGCCTGTCGGATCAGTATCGGCAATACTGACCGAGAGAGCTGCGGCAGACAGATAGCCACCCTCGGCTGCCGGTTTTACGGTCAATATGATTTGGGTTGCCAAATGACGGAAAGGCAAGGAGACAGAAACATCAGCACTACTACTTTTTATATTGGCTACTGCCATCAGATAATCGACCCCATTGCGAAGGGTGGCTGTCTGATGACTGCCGTTTGGTGTGGGCACGGCATCCGTTGCACTATTGGTCGACAGGGCATAAAAATAATAATCCAGCCCAGTTTGTACCTGCATAAGACCGCCTGTTTCCTTCAACACCGCCGTTGCTTCCGTATTATCGACTGTATACATATTGGAAAGCGCAGGTTTTTCCGATGTCTCGGAAGAAAGAGCACTCGTCCAGGCATGTACCGTGACGTTCGCTCCCGTTTCCAGTGATTTATTATTACCCGCAGCGGCCGCTTGGGTAGCCAACGCACCTGCCGTAGCCATAAAGCTGATCGTTATGTCGTCGTTGCTTGTCTGTTCCTGTCCGTATTCCTGCGTACAGGCTACAGGAAGCAGCAGGAACAGGCCGATAGTTATTGTTGTTGTCAGTTGTTTCATGTTTTCTGGATTTAGTTTGTTTTTGAATCCGTTACGCCGCCTACTACGCCGGAAGTTCCGCTTTTCCAATCTTCCACTGTCACACCGGAGAAAGTAATTACATTACCTTTCAGGATCAGCGTATAGCTGTTTCGTTCACCGGAATTCCAGCCGTTAGAGGCATCAAGCTGTCCGGTATAAGTATGGGTTGCCACGTCCGTGTCCCCCACTTTAAGGTCTTTAATAACGACCTTTATCCACATCTTTAAGGATCCCCCTGCTTTCAATGGTAACATATTGTAGGTGGCTACCTGATTGGCCGGGATGCTCCCATTCACATTTCCAACCTTCTCTACGGACATTATTGCCATTTGATCGGTTTTTAATCCATCGACTTCAGAACCACAGTCTAATGGCTGCAATCCTATATTATTGCTGACACGAACCTGGCCGTCTTTCAGGTACATATAGGCATCTGTCACATCAGTTTGTTGTACCCAAACATCGGCAAGGTCAAACTTTTGAGCAGCTGATTCATCTGCCGCACAGGCATTTTTATCGAACTGCACAGTCAGCTGAACCTGGGTTCCTACATGCTTAAATATCAAAGGGATATTCTGACCTGTACCGAATTGTATCTTTTTTTCTGCAACAGCGTGCAGATAATCGATACCATTAACAAGTGCAGTAGTACTCTTTGAGTCGTCTGTCGGATAGCCTTCATTTGCTATGGTATTAAACTCCGGAGCTTCTGCCGTACTGCTATTTGTTGAAACGGCATAAAACCCGAATTTCCCTGCAGGAAGAATCATATCTTTGGCCTCCGATCCCTCAGCAGAAGCCACCGGAGCCAGTGTCGTTCCGTCTGGATCATTCGCCGTATATTTTTTGCCCCCTTCCATGACTGGTGCCGTCACCCCAGTTTTTTGCTGATAGGGATAAATACGCACTTTGGCAGATGTCGTCAGTCCGTTGTTCTCAGACCGCGTCCGGGTCGAGGTAAAGAAATGGATTTCCGACCTGGGTTCCATATCCGGAATATCGACCGGTTCTTCATGGCTACAACCGATAGCCAGCGTCAGGCAAAAAGCCGGAAGCAAAAGGCCTGTCAATCTGTGTATGTTCATTTGATATTTCATGATTATTCCTGTTTTAACGTCGTCAAAAATCTTCCGTTATATCACTGTCGGATATATTACCATTCGTACCTCCCGTCCACTCTGTGACTGTCAGGTTATTAAAAGAGACATCGTTTCCGGTAATATTTACCTTGTAATCATATTGGTTTCCGGAAACTAAACCGGCCTCTGTATTCGGGATAGTGAGGGTATAGACTTTATTGGTTTGTACCAGGTCGGCAAACGTGATGGACGGGAAAGTAATCGTAACCGGGATATCCTGTTTTCCCGACAAAGGCAACTGGATATAAGAGGCGGTAAAACCATTGTCGACTGAGCCTGTACTTGTAACTTTCGTATTATTATTCTCCACCTGCGCACCGGCAGTAATCACCGGATTAGCCCCCAGCGAGATCTTCGTGCCCGCAGGGTTGGTGAGAGGTAAAGCGAAGGTGGGAGCCGTTGCCGCTGTCGCCTTATCGCTACCGCTGCCACAATCGATCTTCAGGTCAATGCGGGTAGCGAGACGGAAAAAAGATAGCGAAATGTTCTGCGGCGCTTCGGGTGAGGAATGGAGCGTACTGTTCACGGCACAATAGATATAATCCAAGCCATTCTTCAATTCACCAGTATAGGAAGAGGAAGCAGCCAGGGCGGGCGGATCCTGTCCCTCGGCATTGATAGCCAGTGCAAAAAAAGCATAGGTACCGACAGGGAGATACATTGTGTTGCTGGGGTCGGCAGGCTCCATATTTCCCCCTGATAGTACCTTATACCGACGGGTAACCAAGGGGCTTCCCGACGGAGCAGTCGTATTTGCCTGTTTATAGACATGAACATCTATAAGCGTGCCTTCGGCTAAATTCTCGGAAACTCCCTCTGTAGCCTTCGTCGTCAGATCGATCGTGCTGCTGAAAGAGACGGCCACCAACTCCTCGGGTGGAGTTGGCACAGGTTCTTCACCCCGCTGCTCTTCATCGGCGCAGCCGGCCAACAACAGGATAAATATTGTATATATTAAGGTAAAAACGGGTTGTCATTGTTGTAAGATTAAGATGCAGGCTCTGGTTCTGTCGGTGTTAAAGGAGATTCTTTCACCCCTTCCTCCCAGGCTGTCACCGTTGCTCCCGTAAAGGAGATCGTGTTTGGCTTCAGGGTGGCAGTATAGGTATATTTCTTACCGGCCTCGAAAGCATAACTACCGGATGCCGGAGCTGTTAATTTGGTGGTATATGTTTTGGATTCGCCGTTTGTATTAGCTATCGTATAATCATGCCCATCTATCTTTACTTTCACTTTAAAGGTAACAGTCAATTCGTGAGAATGACTATCATCTTTTTTAGCCAAAGGAAGTATATAATAAGAGGCGGTAGCTATTTTTTCGTTACCATATCCACTCGTGCCTTGCACTGCTGTTGTTATCATATTAGATGCTGTAACACCAGAAACAACACCTGCTGCCGGCGTTATTACTCCGGTAGATAACGACATCTTACAATCAGTCACAGCAGGTGGCATTATGGTAGCATTATCATTATCTGTCGCAGCATCACCTTCCCATGAAATCAGTTCTATACCGGAATTTGCGGCTGTTTTCACAGTAATCTCAATGCAAACGGCTTTATGGGCTAATCCTAAAGTAATAGATTTTTCAGTGTTTTCTATATCTTGATTCGCAGCTTGTGCCCAAATATAATCCACTCCATTTTCTAAATCAGAAGATGTTCCTTTTGTAAATGCCGGAACCTCTTTTGTCGTGGAATTACAGGAAACTGCATAAAAGTCGTAAGAACCTCTAGCCAGATACATGGTATAACTGGATTCGCCTGTGAAACCGCCGCTACTTGCAGCATATTTGCCGCTAGCTATAGCTGTTTCAGTTGCATCATGTGCATACGCTGAAATCGTAACTTTTACCCCGTCTGCCAAATTTGTTGTTCCACTCTTTGTCTGTTCCATATCCAGTCCTCCGCTGAAATTGACTGCATATTCCCCTTTCTCGTTGGGGATGGGGGTATCACTAATTTCCTCGGTGGTGCATCCGGTGGCTGCTAAAAGCAGGAAGGGGATGGATAGTAATAAATTCGTAGTTGTCATATTGAGTCGTTTTAATATTAATACATCTGTTATTCTATTCATTATTAATGAACTTCGGTATCACCGACATCTATCAGCGTCCAAGCGGACAGCGTGGACTTGAAGGTGATGGTGACAGGGTTGTCGGGGGTATCCGGAACGTCGGGGACATCCGGGTCGGGGTCGGGGTCGACAGGGATATCGGGAACGTCTGGGATACCCGGCGTATCCGGGTCGTTCGGATCATTCGGGTCGTCGGGTTCATCCGGTTCATTCGGTTTTTCCTCCTCGTCGGCTGTGTAGCTGACTGTATAGAGATAAGAGACACCGGCATTCAGGCCACCGGCGGGCAGGGTCAGAGCAACGCCTTTCTGTTCGGTGGGCGAAGAATCGTCGCCACGGGTGGCACTTATATCGAAGGTGTAAGATGCTCCGGTTCCTTCCGACGGCAGCAGCATGAGCTGTCCGGGGACAGATACCGTGCTGCCGGCAGCTATTTCAAGGTCACCGGCCGGGCCATACAGGGCATAGGTCTGCCAGTCGCCGGGCGATAGCCATTGGCCGCTGGCAATATCCAGCGTGGCACTACCGGGGCCATGCAACCGGATGGCATGAAGAACCAGCTTTTTCTTTGTATGGTTCGCTATTTCCAGTCTGATCTGGGTCAGGGCATGGTGGAAAACAAGTTGTTGCGCTTCGCTGCTTGGCTCGCAGTTTTCCAACGGGGTAGCGTACATATAATCTATCTGGGAAGCAAACGTGCAGGCCAGCACCGGAGATGTACCGGACAAAGAGAACACCGCATCCGCTGTGTACGGATAGTAGGCATAAAAGCTATACCGGGCATTCTCCTTATAATACTGTACCGGTTCATACGTAAGCCCGCCAACTCCATCCGCACGACACGCCTGGTTATCCATCAATCGGGCATCATCCGGAGTAGGTACATTGCCTGCGGTATTCTCTAAGGCAAACACACCGACTTCCGCCCCGGCGGCAAAGCCGGAGCCACTCACCGGGCCACTTTTGCTACCGGGACCCGAAACAAAGCGGATCACCCCGGGAGCGTTCCCTGTCCCGGTTCCTTCGTCAGCAGAGCAATTCCACAGCAGGAGAGCCACAACGCCCAGTGTAAATAATATCCTTATATCTGTGTTCATATTGATTTTTTCCTTTGTCAAAGTTCGACAGGTATATCGGGGCCTTTCTCATTCTTCCATTCAATGATACGGACAGTCCAGCGTACATCATCCGCGTCGACATTTACTTCTATCTCCACATCGCTTCCCACCCCTTCGTGCAGGTCGTCCAGCTGATCGGAGATATCCAGTTCGATGGTCTTGCCTGTATTGTCGGCATAACGGATCGTCAACTTCAGGTTTTTCTTCTCCACGGCCGGATCGTTCAACAGGCCGAAGATACGTACCTGACCGGCAAACTGTCCGCCGGTACGTTCAACAGGGATAACGACTTCCCCACCGGACGAAGTTACCGACTTGCCGGTACTCAGGTTGAGTGCCGTCGCCACATTCAACAGACAGGCAGACACATCCTCCACCGGACGGCCGGTTATCTTCAGACTAAAGGCAATGCGGTGAACCATCGGCCGCGGGACAACAGACAGCTCCACGGGCCTGGCGGCAGACACTTCGCAACGAGCCAGTGACGCAGCAAACAGCCAACCCGGCTGACCGGCAGACTCCGCAGCACGGCTATCGGCAGTCAGATAGGCTTCGGCCGTTTCGTAACAATCATCCCCACGAAAACCAATGCCCGGTGTCGGACGATTGCGCAGCAACACCCGGTAAGTCCCTTCCGGCAGTTCACCGCTGAAAGAAACCGTATCCGACTGCCGGTCGTACACCTGGCCATCGGCACCATAGAAACGCAAAGACATCCCTTCACCGGACTTGATCTCCGCAGGAAGTTTGTCCCAGTTATAAGCGAGCCGGACGTTCCCCACCGATACTACAGGATCGGTTTCCTCTTTCCGGCAGGAAGAAAATACGACGGTCGCCAGCAACATAAATACCGACAAACTCAATCCCCATACATATATATCCCGATCTGACATTTTTTTCTGCTGTTTTAGCCTCTTTTACGTGTATCTCTATTATGCATAGAGATACAGCCTTCATAAACAACTAATTATCAAAAGGATAAAAGACATCGTTAGGGATTGATAGTTTTTATTCACAATCGCGATTTTGTGAAAGAAGCTGAAATTGATAACATTTTTTGATTGGTTAAATATTCTTTAAACCTTAAGGGTCAACCTATATTGAAATTGAATATTTTCTATCTTTGTATCAGTTTTTAGTTAAGTAAATATAATGTATCTCTATGCATAATAGAGATACAATCCTCATCTTAGAAGAAACTTTGATATTCATGCTATCTATTTATCTTCCAAATTCAATTTCATTTTAGCGTTATTTATATATTCCAGCGCTTCTGGAGAGTCTTTAGAGAATGTCAAAATGATGCATTTATAGGGCATGTCATAACAATATCATCGAATATCGGGCACATTCGTAACACGTTCTTTTTCACTAATTCCTTTATGGGAGTCGTTCAGGCGTCTTTTGCATCCAAAAGTACCTGTGTTATGCCAACCAGCACGGTCATAAAGAGAACTACCCGGCTGCTATTTTCAACCAGCCGGCAGGTAACAGGCATTCACCCGGCAGCTGATGGGAATTACTTGCCGGGTAGTGGTAATCAGCTGGCAGGTAATTCCGCTTTTTACCCTCCCGAAGCAAGAAATCAGGCACAATCCCTCCCTTCAGCTTTCCGGAAGCCAAACAAAACGGTTCAATTCTAAAAAGATATTTTGGTGCTATTCGATAAGAATAAGTAGCAGCCGCAGAAACCGGCCGGGAGTCTATTGGAAAAGTCATTACAAATAGTTCGTATTATATCTCCCTCCCTCTCTTTCTGTCATTCCTTAACTTCAGGAGAAGCGAATATTTGAACCATCCCCCTACCCGACGCCTGTAGAAAGGCTTCAGGGGGGAGGATGGTTGACAGTTTGACAAATAAAGGGTTGACCCTATTCCAAATTTATCACTTTGTGATTCAATTTTTTCAGTACTGCTTCATCAAAGAAGTCCAGATAGATTTGCGTGGTTTGTTCGCAGGCATGTCCCAGACAGGTACTGATCGCTGCTGTCGGCATCAATTTGTTGCGAGCAGCGGTAGCCCAAGAGTGCCGGGCCATATAAGAAGACAGTGATTCGGGGATTTTTGCGAGTTCAGCTATTTTCTTCAGATGCCGGTTAAATGAGACCAGTGCACTCCGATAGCGTTTGTAGTTTTGTGCACGGTCTACTCCATCCGACAAAACAGGCCAGATATACTGGCTGGTCGTCCTGTACCTTTTGATTAGTTCCTGTAATTGGGGTTCTGCGAAAACAGATACCGGACGGCCGGTTTTTACACGCTCATAACAGATCATTTCATGCCGTACCTCTTCATGTTTCAGATTCACCATATCTGCAAACCCCATGCCACAGGCATAGAAGCTGAAAAGAAACATATCCCTCGACATGGCAAGCGACGAGCCTCCATCCAGGTCAAGGTTCTTGATTCGTTTGAGCCATTTCCGGGGAAGCGACCGTTTGCGGGTAGGCATTGACTCCATCGAGATACCGGAAAAAGGATTCGTACGGGGCCTTATCACCTTTTCCTTCACTGCCCTGTTATAGATTGCCCGCAAATTGCGTAGATAATAATGAGCGGTATTCTCACAACATCCCTGCTGTATCAACCAATTCTCATACTCCTCCAATAGCGCAAACCGGAACATCTGAAACGGTATCCGCTCACTCTTCGTAAACTGCACCAACGATTTCACACTGCTCCGGTAGGCTTGGGATATCCCAAACCTTCCATCCTTCTCCATCTTGTCAATAACCCCCAGCGCATAAATCACAAACCCATTACGCGCCACCCCTTTCCTGATACGATTAATTTCTTCCATACTCATTTCTTGTTTAAATTGATATTGGCATGGAATATAACAGAAAAAACGGGGGGATAGGTTCGGAAGATACCACTAAGGAACAATTTACTATGCAAATATAAAAAGCACCGGGACAAATTGGAGAATAAAACTTACAGGATATATTAATATAATGTATATTTGGAAGCTTTATTCTGTTTTAGTCGACTATAATGCAGAATAGCTGTCATCAACACAGTAGAAACATGTGATTTGGAGAGTATAAGAGGTAGATGATAGTTGTCGATCCCCAAGGTATTTCATACAATTGAAGGTCGACAACTATCATTGACAGAAAAGAAGGAACAAACAAGGCTAGGAGGTATTTAGAACAGGGGAAATCTATGGTTTCTATAAGGGGTTTAATTGTACCTTAGTGGTATTTAAAGTACCCTTGTTTTGATGTCTGCGCTTCCCCTCCGGAGGTTTAATTGTACCTTAGTGGTATTTAAAGTGCGAACCCGACTTGGTTCTGGTGGTCGGCGCAAAGGTTTAATTGTACCTTAGTGGTATTTAAAGGTATTATCATATACCACAAATGATTTTTTAGCAGCGGTTTAATTGTACCTTAGTGGTATTTAAAGTTTGTAGTAATAAATAAACCTGTTGGAAGAGTAGCGGTTTAATTGTACCTTAGTGGTATTTAAAGCCGGCATTGAGGGCGGACGTAAGTATCTGAGCTTCTGGTTTAATTGTACCTTAGTGGTATTTAAAGGATTTTATTAAGAATAAGCCTATTATCCCAGACGCTGGTTTAATTGTACCTTAGTGGTATTTAAAGGTGGTAATGCTATGGGGTGTTTTTCTGATGAAACGCGGTTTAATTGTACCTTAGTGGTATTTAAAGGGTGTAACTGTTCCTTTGTTTTTAACAGCATAATAGGTTTAATTGTACCTTAGTGGTATTTAAAGCACATACCAGCTGCGCCCCCCAAAGGGCCAACTTGTGGTTTAATTGTACCTTAGTGGTATTTAAAGATTCCGAGCAAGGCAGCTCTGATATGTCGCCTGTAAGGTTTAATTGTACCTTAGTGGTATTTAAAGGGACTTTATCCTTTCCTTTATATACGCTGTTTTCTGGGTTTAATTGTACCTTAGTGGTATTTAAAGGGGAAGATTGTACAGCCAGCAACTTGGAAATAGGTAGGTTTAATTGTACCTTAGTGGTATTTAAAGTAAATAGCGGCAGACCCAGGGGCACGGCCAATCGCGGTTTAATTGTACCTTAGTGGTATTTAAAGTCGATCCTACAAAGCCGATAACTTCCCCCTTTCTCAGGATTAATTGTACCTTAGTGGTATGAAACATACTTAAAAACCGGAAGGTTCCAGGGATGAGGACAAGGCTTAATTGTACCAAGTGAAGATATATAGTTTTTCATTATCTTTGTTTTAACGTAGTAATTAATAGGTAAACAACAATGAACGAACAACAGCAAAATCGTGTAACTTATATCATCTATTGTATCAATGCTTTTGCAGAGCGTTACAAGTTGAGTGCAAAGCAAGCTTTTGCCTATCTGCAACGTTTCAAAGGACTTGTTTTTTTGGATGAATGCTACGAGGCCGAACATCAACTTTCGCTAAGCGATGCTGTTGACGACCTATCTGTTATCTGTAAACGAAATGGAGGAGGATTGGGATGATAACACTTTATCACGGATCGAATGTTGTGATCGAATCTGTTTGCCATTAAAGAATTGTCGATCCCCAGGGTATTTCATACAATTGCAGGTCGACAACTTCAATTAGTAAAAACGAAAGACCAAACAAGGCTAGAAGATATTTAGAGCAGGGAATCTCTATAAATTTGATAGGGGGTTAATTAATTGTACCTTAGTGGTATTTAAAGTAATAATTCCGGATCGGCAAGTGCTATCGCCTGAGGGTTAATTGTACCTTAGTGGTATTTAAAGCACAGGTTATCTTCGACACTCTGCATGTATTTTTGTGGTTTAATTGTACCTTAGTGGTATTTAAAGATGGTTACTATCATGCAACGTCTGCATGATGATGAGGGTTAATTGTACCTTAGTGGTATTTAAAGTCGATTGTAGCGACAAACGTTTCAGCCAATTTATTTGTGGTTTAATTGTACCTTTGTGGTATATAAAGCAGATCGGACAGTAATTAGGTTGCAGAAGTTTCCAAAGGTTTAATTGTACCTTAGTGGTATAAATCTTTTTCAAACTTTTTCTAACAGCGAAACTATCTGTTAATCAAAGACAATTCTCTCTTCAAAGGGAGGAGCCATCCTTTATATCAACAAAAAAAGCAATAAATTCATAGGCCAGACCAAATATATGACTATATTTGGGAGAAACTTAGTATACTATTAACTTACTTAGATTATATCTATACCTTATATAATATATAACCTAAATATAATACCAGAATTACTATATGAGAATACATTTATCAACGAGCGCCAACAACGAACTCGTACCTTTCAATTACCAGCAGAAACTTCTTGGTGTATTGCATCGCTGGCTCGGAACAAACGAACTACATGATAAAATATCCTTATACTCCTTCTCATGGTTAAAGGGAGGAAAAAGATACAAAAATGGACTTCATTTTCCTTATGGAGCCAATTGGTTTATCTCTTTTTGTGAGGAGAATTATGTCAAGACCATAATAAATGCAATCATGGACTCACCAGATATGTTTTGCGGAATGAAAGTAGAAAGGATTGTTATTCAGGAAACTCCCGACCTATCCACCCAAAATCATTTCCAACTCGGAAGCCCCATCTTTATAAAACGTTTTTGTGATGGCAACCATAAACACTTTACATATAAAGACGAGAATACCGGAGAGATGATGGCCGAAACATTAAGACGCAAAATGCAGATTGCCGGACTTCCGGAAGATCCGTCCCTAAAGATTGAGTTTGACCTTAGTTATCCCAATAAAAAAGAAAAACTCATTACTATCCATAATATCAGTAACAAATGCAGCATGTGCCCTCTTATCATTGAAGGTACACCTCTGACAAAAGCCTTCGCATGGAATTGCGGCATTGGCTCTTTAACCGGTAGTGGTTGCGGTTCAATAATCTAACAATTACATCATGTATTACGTAGTAAAATACTCAGGTCCTTTTGGATTTATCAAGCCCTGGACAGCAGTCAGGGATAGTGAAACATTCAGTCTGCAATTCCTGATAACGTCCACGATAGAGGGGATCGAAAAAAAACTTTTCCCGGAGTTACTGAATACGACGGAAAGAGTTCAAAAGATAAGCAGATACCGTCTTAACTATTGCGGGTTGGATTCGCAACAGGAACGAACCTGGTCTAAAGGCGGATTTGTCAAAGAGAAAAAGAAAGATGCACAAGGGAATGTTTATTATATTCCTAAAAACATCAGTATCATTACCCGTGGCGTTCTCCTATACCCCCATTTATATCTCGCCTTTGAGAACTATGACGATGCATCGCGCGCAGCAAAACAATCGATCTGTTTATGCAGAAATGAAGATATATTATTACCGGATCGTCCTACCGAAATGTCACCTGACGATTTTGAACAGATAGACGGTTTCGAGTGGATACCTTCTGATAAAGAAAAAGGGTTCAAAGCCGGATATAACAGATATCACGGAGGTGAAGAGATGTATGGAATATTACATGTAAAAGGTAACCCGATCAGAAGTACCCTATGAAATCTATCGACGAGATACTTGCAAAAAGTCCTGATAATGGTCATGTTTCACTTCTTGAACATAGCCTGCATACCCGGTGGGCTATCGAAGTCTTCGCCAAGCGAACAGATTTTCCTTTTGATACGGAGATAGCCCTCAAAGGAGCGACTTTACACGATTTGGGTAAAGCACATAAGTATTTTCAGAACCGGATGAATAAGACTGTTGACGGTTCCCTGTCGAACAGGCGTACTAAATTCATCCATCGACATGAATTGTCATCTTTGGCATTCCTACCAGCCTTTCCGAGATGGGAATGGGATACGCTGATAGAAATGGTTGTAGCCCATCATAAATCTATAATAGACGATCCCCGGCGAAGAGGTATTTTAGATATTGTCCCGGGGGATCGCCATTGGATAGACAATCATTTACAGGACTGGGAAGAATGGAGCCAATACGGAATACTGATATTGAATAGATTCGGATATCCATGTTCCGGAATAGATCGGGAAGAAGCCCGGCAGGCTTTACTTTATACTGTGGAGTATTGCGAATCGCAGACTTTCGGATGGTCAGTTTGGAGAGGTTTATTAATGGCTGCAGATCATTTTGCTTCCGCTTTTTCTTCATCTACTCAAAAGGAACTTGAGTCTATATTCGAAGTACCGGATCTGTCCGGCTATTTTAGAACGGAGCGGATAAATCCTCTATATCCCCTGTCGTTGATCGGGGTAGACAACAAACGCCCGCACACTTTGGTAGTCGCATCGACAGGTGCAGGAAAGACCGATTTTCTATTGAAAAGATGTAAAGGCCGCATATTTTACACCCTTCCTTTCCAAGCTTCCATAAATGCTATGTGGGAAAGGCTAAAAGCAACTATTCCCAACAAGGATATCCGTTTGCTGCATGCAACATCGAAGATCGTTGTCGGAGAGAATATGGAAGAAAGGATGTTACAACCATTGATCGGATCTAGCATCAAAGTGTTGACGCCCCATCAACTGTCGTCCATTATTTTCGGTACTTTCGGTTTTGAAAGTATCATACTGGATATCAAGGGGTGTGATATCATCCTGGATGAGATACATACTTATTCAGACTACTCGCAAGCAATGGTACTGGAAATCGTCAAAGCACTTTTAAGGTTTGAATGCCGTATCCATATCGGAACAGCTACAATGCCTTCCGCTTTATACAAACAGTTACTGGAAATACTGGGTGGAAAAAAGAATGTATATGAAGTCAAACTACCGGATGAAATACTGGACACATTCGACCGCCATCAGATATTCAAACTCGATAATGAGGACAATATCTCCCCTATCCTGGCGAATGCCTTTAAGGAAAAAGAGAAAGTACTCGTCATTTACAATACCGTCAACAAAGCGCAGGCTGCTTTCAAGGAATTCAGGAATGAATTTCCTGATATCCCCATGATGCTTATCCATAGCCGCTTCAAACGAAGCGACCGCGTTAAACTTGAAAAGCTACTGAAAGAAGAATTCAACGGCGACGGGAAAGAACACAGGAACGGGAAATGCCCCTGCCTGGTCGTTTCGACACAGGTGGTAGAAGTCAGTCTGGATATCAGTTTCGACAGGATGATTACCCAATGCGCTCCTCTGGATAGTCTGATACAACGATTCGGAAGAATAAACAGAAAAAGAGTAGCAGTCAATCACCGGGTTTACAGGCCGATTCATGTAATCGCCCCTGAAGGGAATGTGCTTCCTTACAAAATGGAGCTACTGAAACGTAGTTTCGACCAACTGCCGGACAACGGGGGTATTTTGCAGGAAAGATGTCTGCAGGAAAAAATAGACAATGTATATCGATCGGTCGATACAAAGGAGATCGATATTCACCTGGCTGTAAAAGACGGAGACTTCTCGCTTATAAACCTGACCAGCCGGACTGAAGCTGTCCTCTTGAAAGCATTGGAAATAGAAAGTGCGACCAGCATACTATCCGCCGACAGGGATAACTACATCACTGCCACCTGGGAAGAGCGGATCAATATGGAAATACCTGTTAACTGGAAAACGATCTCCCGATACAGGAACAAATACGAACAGTTGCAGGATATAGGAGCAAATCCTTTTGTCGTTCCCATGTCGCAGGCAGAGTATGAGATTTTTGGATTACAATTAGTGGAACATGATAAATTCATTTAGATATGTATACAAGCTACATCGGTAAAAAGTTCCTGAAGATATATAATGAGAAGATGCATACGGATATATCCGCAGAGGAGTTCTTTGACCGGATATTCTTCAATTTGTTTTTCAATGACGAAAGGCATCTGATACATGTCAGCAATTCTCCTTTTTTCCAAAAGCCGAGAGAAGAAGATGTAAAAAAATATGGCAGTAAGCCGCTCGCCCAATATAATAATCTGAAAACGGCCATAGCCGGCGACGAACCGAACATGTCGATCTTTGTCGGATATGCGGCAAAAGATATAGAAGGAACAACCTCCGGACAGATATCCGAAGTACAAACCTTTATCGATAGAAACGAGATGTATGCCTCCTGGATCGGCGAAGCGCTTGCCATTGGGGTAAGCGGAGGTTTTGCCATCTTGCTGGACGAACCTGACATTTTATGGCAACTGTTTTGCGGTTGGAAATACTATAGGAAGTATCTGAATCAAACACCCAATGTCAAAGACAAACAGATCGAAACATGGAACGGACATTGGTTATCCCATTGGTGCCGGAAGTTCTATAATGATCTAACTCCGTACAAAAGCTTTCATATTATGCTTACCGAATCGATGGGTAATCTCGCCATACCGACCAAGCCCTGGCTCGAGATCATCATGGCTTTATCCAAGAAATACCCCGATAAGGTAATAACTGCTTATTCTTATAATCTATCCCAGACAAACACAACGCTGGGGTTTATCAATCTCTATCTCCCCGAAGTCCACTCTTTGTTCGATTTCAGGGATAAACTATTTTTCGACGGAAAGCAAAGTATCCTGTCTGATGAAGAAATAGAGTCGTTTAACACCTACTACAACTTCAAATCAGCCTGTAGACTGGGTACCATCGGACTAAAAGCGATTGAACCGGATAAGCTGAGACAATATTTCCCCATAGGCTCCATGCCTTACGCGCAAGGGAAAGAATACAAATTCAACAATGAGGAATCGTATATTAATTATGAACTATATAAAATCTGGATTATTGCTATGATAAACAAAACAGAATTACTGGAGCTGGCAACCGCGGTAGCAAAGGCCCTGATAGAGTTTGAACGGACAGCGGAGAAAGGCAAAACGGTTTATTCGAACCTGTCGAAAGAGGTTAGGAAGTCAAATAAAATAGAAGTGTTCGGGCAGAAGCTCAAAGAAATAATGGAATATGAATCTTCTGACAACGAAGTGTTCAGAAAAGCTTTTGTAGAGGCTTATTACATACCTAAAGACTCTTTTCCTCTATTCATGACACTGATAGACTTTGAATATACTTATTGGAAATCAAAAAATTAAACAACCTAATACCCACAGTTATGGACAATCCTTTTATCTATTTACGTGGCCTTCGCCATGCAGAGCATACAGTATTCGGCGTAAATGACGGACAGAAATACTATTTCGATCCTCAGTTCGGCAGAAGAATGGCTTATTCCAGCGGCCAGCAGGTAAAACGCTCCGTTATAGAGGCGTTGAATATGCCTTTCGCAGCAATAACATTCAACTGGGAAATCGACAAAAAAGAAAATAAGGCAAACCAGAAAGAGCCCCACTCTCCGTGCGATCCTTCTTTTACGGATCAACTATTGGGTGGATATATGAAAGCAGAAAGCGGCAGTATGACGGTAAAGCGTCGCAGCCCCTTATCTGTTTCGGCCATGCGACCGCTTCATCCTTTATTGGGCGGTATCGAGTCGCCGACTGAAAATATCACCTTCGACAGGACATCACATCCGGAACACCACACTGTCAAGGTCTATTGGATGGAAAACAAAAAAAGAGGTGGCGAACTAAGTAAAGAAGAATTGGATGAATGGCTGACAACCAATAGCAGGTCTCTTCCCAACCGGGCTTTCATACAGGATCAAACCAGGGCATCCGGTCTTTTTGTTTATGACATCGCCATCGATCTGAGGACATTGTTCTGTGTTTCCACCAATAAACTTGAACCGGAACTTTATCCCGAAATCGAAGCCAAACTCAGGAAAGAGGGATGGATCGAAGGCAAAAACATTTTCGGGAACTGCCTGATCTGTCCTAAAGAGAAAAGGGAAGAAATAATTCCAGCACTCGCAAAAGCGATTATCAACTGGCGTATCACATCCAATCAGGCGCGAACCTTCAGCTTAATGGAGACAGTGGCCATAGCCATCAGCAATGATGCCAATCAAATAGCATATGCCATTCGCGGTGACTTGAAAGACAACACCGAAAGGCCGGATGCCAAACCTGTAATAGATGAAACCGCCCATGCCGATATTTTCATCACTCCAATTGCCAATAGTTATATTGCCGGCTCGATAGGTTCCGTGGATGCCCTAAAGAAAGCAGAAAACAAACTAATCGAACTAATCTCTTCTTTCGATTACGAAAACCAACTATAACGCACAATAAAGATATCTCTTACGAAAAAGGTAAGAGGTATCTTCTACAGAAATCTACACCTCCGTATTTTCGGTGGCTGGCCGTATTTTGACAGTAAACCTCAACTATCTATATTCCAAATTTAATAATCGACATTCCATCTTTACGCAAGATTCGTTCCGGTATATTTATTCAGTTACTTTTGTCCCCCGTTAAAAAATTAATAAACAAAAAAGATGAAAAAGACTTTTTACCTGGCAGCTATAGCCTTTGCTTTTGGGCTGTTCACTGCATGTGATGACGACAACGACAACAACGCTCCGGAACCAAATCCCGCGCCAAAAGAACAATGGGGAAAAACACTCCGCGGAGACGACCAATCTCTATTGGCTTTCCCTGACATTTTTGCCGATTATTGGGAATATACCTATTCTTATAAAGATAATCCAAACATCGGTTTGCGTCTGACCGGGAAATTTCCAAAGGCACGTTTCTTTAACTTCACTGTATATAATGATGAAACACAAATCGATGTATCCAGTATCGAAGATGTGAATGTACAACCGGACGACAGTTCTGTCAATCCTTATGTTAAAGAGACTGCTGATTATGGATCGAATGGCTATACCATTTATATCATTCCCAAAAGTACTCCGACAAGCATGCGTGCTTCTATGAAGAATGTGTGTGAATTTCCGGATACGCTGAATATGGTTTCTACGTTTATGCGTCTTTATCTGGCAAAACAATATAGCGGTGACGAATATGGTGGTGTAGAAATGCCGGAAATTCAGGCTTTCGATGTAACTACCGGTAAGGAAGTAAGTTTCCCGAAACGCGAGAAATGTAATATCCATGAGTCATTGCAATTGCCTTCTATGGACTTTTCTTCTGATGCTAAACCGCTTCCTTTCATGCGTGCTCCACTGAACCTGATGTATCCGAACAGTCCGGCCGAATATTTATTCACCCGTATTAATCTGAAGGAAGGCGAAGTTGCCACTTTCAGTTTCATACCGCCTACAGCACCGAAGAGTGTGAGTGAATATCCTACTGCCGACGTACGTTACTGGTCTGTCTGCTTAGGTTCTTCCGAGTCTTATTCTTATATCTCAGTCTATGATGAAAAGTTACAGAAAGTAGACAAGAAAGGTTTCGTGACCTTTATCATCGCTGATAAGAACTCTCCTAAACTAACTAATATTCTGGCTAAGGCAAATGCTAATGATGGAACTTATGTGCTGGCCTGGGATCGTAAAGAACAAGGTAACGGAGTGCTTGCTTTATATCGCAATATGGTGATCAATGAGAATTATGGCCACTCCATGCGCAAACAGATGGTATCCATTCCATTGGAAGCAGCAGGTGGAGATATGACCAACTTTAATCCAATGACAATGATTGCCATGCTCGCTATGGGTAACTGGGGGCCTCAGGGATACAAATTCACTGAAGATGAATATCTGGACGATAACTTCGATTACGGCAAAATCCGTCGTATGCAATAATCCGTCTTATATCCATAAAAACAACGGCGCCAGCTCATTACGAAGTTGGTGCCGTTTCTTTTTACCTCAATTCCATGCCTAATCAAACAATAATCTTTTATATATTTGTGCAATATATAAATTCTAATTCTTATGAAACCAAAAGAGTTACTCTATCTGACTTTCTTCTGCATATCACTAATCTCCTGGCCTTCATATGCCGAAAACCCGGTAAACAATCCGCACTCCATATCCCTGCATACGGGATATGCCAATATGTTGAGCGGAACAGCCGGTTTGACAAATTCAGCCCATAGTTATGAGCGTGACCTCTGTTCGGGCATTTCCTGGGATGCACAATACCATTGGCATTTTAAGAAGATGATCGGTTTTGGTTTGCTGTACTCCGGATACAGTTCAAAAGGTTCGTTAGAACATAGTTCTGACCATGTATATACACATTATATAGCACCGCAATTCGCTTTGTATTGTTTAAACAGCGAACGGATGAATATACGCCTGAGTGCAGGAACCGGTTATCTGCGATATAGAAACAACAGTACGGTATATGAAAAAGATCGCCGGGTAACCGGTGGACGCATTGCCGGAAATATTGGAGTTAATGCTGAATATATGCTATCTTCTCATTGGGGTATCTCTGCCGATCTACAGTATATACTGACTAATCTCAGGAAAGTAAATTCGAAATATCACGGAGAAACGGTTCTGGTCAGGTTCCCGTCGGAAGAACGGCTGAACGTTTCCAGGTTAAACATATCACTCGGTCTGGGTTATCATTTTTAAGTAAAAGCAATCATTAAATTCGTCACATCATGAAAAAGTATATATTTCTCTTATGCCTCATTCCTTTTCTTTTCTCCTGTACGGAAGATGAATCAGTAGATATCACCGTGATGCCGGAAGAAACTACGATCGGTGCTGATACTTTCGGATGCCTGGTAGACGGTTGGTTATACGTTGGCGGCAGATATAGCCTGCTCACCCAGCCTTCTATCAACTTCGACTATATCTCCTACAATAAAACCATGCAGGTAAATGTATGGGTGAAAGCAGACATGGCCATCAGCTTCTGTCTGGATAATCCGGAAGAGAACAAAGAAATTCCTTATACCCAATTTACATGGGGCGACGAAGCTCTATCAGACGGAAAAGTCTTTATCACCCGCTTTGACAGCACCGCGCAAATCATCAGCGGACGATTTGAAGGCGAGCGTGTCACTTTCGGACGGTTTGATGTGCACTACAGTAAGTAAAAAGATTCCCCACTACTCTTTCGGCAGCACTTTCTTCAAAATCAGGTAGCCGCAAAGGCCGGAGATGAATGAGCCGGCAAAGACACCCAGTTTTGCCTGGTTCAGCAAGTCGATACCTGCATCGCCCATGCCTGCAAATGAGAGGTTGGCGATAAACAGGGCTACCGTAAATCCAATACCGCCCAGCATCGACACGCCGAATAAATTCATACGGGTCATTCCTGTCGGTAAAGAGCCTATGCTCGTACGGGCAAAAAGATAAGTGAAAGAGAAAATACCCAGTGTCTTTCCGATAAACAGACCGGCAAGGACAGCCAACGGAACATTAACTAACGACGCCGGCTGGATATCCCCGAACGTAACACCGGCATTGACAAACGCAAACAACGGAAGGATCAGGTAGTTGACCAAAGGATGCAGTTTGTCGGCAATACTCTGCAACGGACTGATCGTTTTATCGGCCAGCGAATGTATATTATTCAGCACCTGTATCTGTGTCGGTGTCAGCACCGCCGCTTTCTTGGACTGGCGTACCTCCGTATAATCCAGCATATTCAGATAGCCGGTCATATCACAAGTAAAATCATCCAGGTTAATCTTCGGGCGGGCAGGAACGGTGAATGCCACCAATACCCCCGCAATGGTCGGATGAATACCCGACTCCAGGAACAACACCCATACAAAGAAACCGACCACATAATAAAACAGGTTATTATTGATCCGCATCTTCCCTCCTACATATAATAATGCCAGCAACGCCAACGAAATGAGCAGAGGTTGATAGGCAATATCACCGCTATAAAACAAGGCAATAATAATTATACCGCCAATATCGTCGACAACCGCCAGTGCCGTCAGGAAAATACGCATACCCAGAGGTACCCGTTTACCCAACAGCCCCAAAACAGCAAGGGCAAAAGCGATATCGGTAGCCATCGGAATAGCAGCACCACGTATCTCCGGAGAAGTATTACAAACGAGGATATAGAAAAGAACCGGCACGATCATCCCACCGCAAGCGGCTATGACCGGAAGGATCGCCTTACGCATCGAACTAAGTTCACCTATCAGTACCTCTTGCTTGATCTCCAACCCTATCACAAAAAAGAATACAGCCATCAGGGCATCATTCACGAAGGCCAACATAGGCATCGGTTCCCCGTGATGGGCAAACAGATTGAATTTACCGATCTGAAGGTCTATAGGATAAGATAAGATGTGATGATAAGCATTCGCCCAGGGCGAGTTTGCCAGTAACATAGCCAGAATAGTGGCCATAAACAATAAAAAACTGGCACTCGACTTCTGTGTAGCGAATCGGCGCAATGGTTTCAGGATAACATTAATAGTACGATCCATTATGTGTTTAAAGTTTGCGGAGACAGCTTGCTGGCCTGTCTCCGGTTATATTCCTAACTGTTATTTTTCGAGCTGCTTCTCAGCCATCTCAAGCTGATAGGCACTGCGGGTAAGTTTCTCCACCCAGACGACAAATATACCAGTTAAAATTAAATTAAACACAATAGTAAGCACAGAAATCATCAGTGCAGGCCCACCTAAATTATAACCAAGGGCTATAAATATAATCCCTGCTCCTACTTCACCGCGTGTAAACATACCGATCGACAAGGCCAAACGTTCACGTTTGCGTCTGTCACGGTAAAAGAACAGCGGGAATAGCTTTCCGATATTCGACAGGAAAGAAACAACCAGAACGTGCAGCAGGATCATCGGCCACGACATCATCGGCTGTGCTCCCGTAATCGTTGCAGCTTCGGCCGATTGCTTAGCAAAGTCGACGCCAAAGAACACCGGCATACTGACTCCCACCAGGAACATGAACAGGAAAGATATCGCAGTAGCTACATTGTGCTCCACTTTGGTGTCGATATGCTTATGTTTCATAATCATACCCAGGACAAATGCCGGCAGCAGCACTTCGATATGGATGCTGGCCTCTTCGCCGTAAAAATGCTTGGACACGAGGTAGACACCCTGCGTAATCGCCAGCGTAATTACCGCATAGAGCAGGATAGCCTTCCAGTCCTGACGCATGTTATAAGACCCCATCTTCTTCCATCCGAGCGTAAGCAATACCATCACGATCAGGATAATAACACCCAGCTGCCAACGCATTCCCACCATCATGATCTGAAGCGGGATCATCAGCAAAATAGTATCGAGGTCGTCGAAGATGGCCAATACCTGTACCTTTTTATAGACCCACGATGCTTTTAACCCGGCGGCGGCAAGCATAGTAAACAAGATCCCGGCGGAAGTAGGCGCAGCAAAACGGCTTAACAACAAGTTCTCTTTCCAGGCCTCCCCGCTCGACCAGTAGATGTCGGGCAACAGCACGAACATATAATACAATGCAACAAATATCCAGGGAAAGGCTGCGGTAGCCATTGCGATAAAGTAATCCTCCGTATAAGATTTCCAACGGGTCTTGTCCATTTCAAACTCCCGGCCTACGTTAATCATAATAAAGGCCAGACACACATACAATAGTGTATTGGATACTGTCTTCACCATCGAATAACTCTCTCCTACCAGTGTAGGAAGAAATTGCGACACGACCAGACCAATCACCAAGAAAAAAGAAAATAAAAGGATCTTCCTCATTATTCTATCAGCTATTTTTTGTTTAGATTTTGAGAGAACAAAAATAAGCAAATCCTCTCAAATCGAAAATAGCCGATAACCCATGTTTCAGATTATTAATAATTTACTTGAGATAGGCCGACTCCACTTTCAATAATCGGTTCTTAAGCCGTTCGGCTTCTCCCTTCCGGATGCGCAAGGTCATTTCACAGTCCATTTCAAACTTTTGTGACACAATCTGAGGGTTGTCTTCTTTCACTATCCGCATAATCCCGTTCAGATAGGGGTATTCGAACGCAACTGTAATGTCTTCGTCGACCGTGCGTTCCTCGATCTCGGCAGCGGCAATCGCTTCGGCGGCAGCGGTGCGGTATGCGACGATCAGGCCGCTGGTGCCCAACTCGATCCCTCCGAAATAACGGACAACGATAATCAGGATATCCGTTAACTCATTGGAATTGATCTGTCCCAGGATCGGTTTACCGGCCGTAGAAGACGGTTCCCCGTCGTCGTTTGCCCGGAAAGTTTGCCGGTCGGCTCCCAGCATATAAGCCCAGCAGACATGGCGGGCATCGTAATATTGTTTCCGGTATTTATCCAGTTCCTCTTTCACCTCTTCTACCGTACGCACGGGGATGGCATACGAGATAAAGCGGCTACGCTTTTCCGTGTAATAGCCCTCGGCTACTTGCTGAATGGTTCTGTAACTGTCGTCTGCCATCGATCAATCCGGAATATGGGTTTGCTGTTCTTCCCGGAAAGCCCGGAAGTCTTTCATTATCTCTTCGATCTCCTCGATAAAGTAAGGATCTTTAACATTCTTCTTTACTTCGGCATAGTATGTTTCAATGGCAGCCAAAGCACATATATCTTGTCCGCGCAGCAGGAAATAGGGTTCTTCCTTTTCCACGCATTGCTTGATCATTTGGATAGGGTTCTTCATTCTCTAATTTCTTTATTAATTAAATTATTTTCCACACACTTGTCCGGCCAGGTTACCTATGCCGGGTTAACAACACTACTAAGACAGGTAGAGTAGCACTACTAAGTGACTGTTCGTAGCACTACTAACCTATTTCGCCGCCTTCAGCTCCTCCTTCAGGAACGGAGCCGTATAGCTCTTTGATTTTTTCTTTACCATTTCCTCGGGCGTACCGGCGAATAAGAGCTGGCCGCCTTTACGGCCGCCTTCGGGGCCCATGTCGATCAGGTAGTCGGCACATTTGATTACGTCGAGGTTATGCTCGATCACGATGATGGTGTTGCCCTTCTCGACCAGTTTGTTGAGGACGCCCAGCAGGACACGGATATCTTCGAAATGAAGTCCGGTAGTCGGTTCGTCCAGTACATATAATGTATTACCGGTATCCTTCTTAGCCAGTTCGGTTGCCAGCTTCACACGCTGGCTTTCTCCACCGGATAAGGTAGTGGAAGGTTGTCCGAGTTTGATATAACCCAGCCCTACGTCCTGCAGGACTTTGATCTTCGACAGGATGGTCGGGATATTCTCGAAGAACTCCACAGCCATGTTGATCGTCATATCCAGTACGTCTGCGATGGATTTACCGCGGAAACGGACTTCCAGGGTTTCGCGGTTATACCGCTTGCCATGACAGTCTTCGCAGGGAACCAATACATCAGGAAGGAAATTCATTTCTATCGTCTTGTACCCGTTACCCTTGCAGGTTTCACAGCGTCCGCCGGAGACATTGAACGAGAAACGCCCGGGTTTATAGCCCCTCACCTTCGATTCTGGAAGATCGACAAAAAGGTTACGGATATCGGAAAAGACTCCCGTATAGGTGGCCGGATTGCTTCGCGGCGAACGCCCGATAGGCGACTGGTCGACATTGACGATCTTATCCACATTGTCGATCCCTTCGATCGACTTATAAGGCAACGGATCTTCCAGCGAGCGATAAAAATGCTGGCTCAGGATCGGTTGCAGGGTACGGTTGATCAGGGTCGATTTCCCGCTGCCGGACACACCGGTCACACAGATCAGCGTCCCCAGAGGGAAGGTGACGTCCACTTTCTTCAGATTGTTCCCGCTGGCACCTTTTATCGTGATGAACTTACCGTTTCCCTGCCGGCGTTCGGTAGGGATCGCGATCTCTGTCTCCCCGTTCAGGTAGGCAGAGGTCAACGTATTTACTTTCAGCATATCCTGGGGCGTTCCTTCGTAAACGACCTCTCCTCCCAGGCGGCCGGCTTTCGGCCCCATGTCGACCACATAGTCGGCATTCAGCATCATATCTTTATCGTGTTCCACTACGACGACCGAGTTGCCGGTATCGCGCAGTTCCTTCAGCGAATTGATCAGGCGGACATTATCGCGCTGGTGCAAGCCGATACTCGGCTCATCCAGGATATAGAGCACATTGACCAACTGGCTGCCAATCTGGGTAGCCAGGCGGATACGCTGGCTCTCTCCACCGGAAAGGCTTGCCGACGCACGGTTCAACGAAAGGTAATCCAGTCCCACATCGAGCAGGAACTTCAGACGCGAACGGATCTCTTTCAATATCTCGGTAGCGATCTGTATCTGTTTCTGGTCGAGCTTCGCTTCCACTCCGTCCAGCCATTCATACAGTTCGGCAATATCCATAGCAGACAGTTCGGCGATATTCTTGCCGGCAATCCGGTAATGCAACGCTTCCTTGTTGAGACGCTGGCCGTTGCATTCGGGACAAGTAGTCATTTTGATGAACTGGCCTGCCCATTTCTGGGCGGAAGCAGAAGCCTCGCTTTCCTGCTGCATCAGAATGTATTTGGCAACCCCCTCGTAAGAAAGGAAGTAATTGGAAGAACCGAGCGATTCATTCTTGATCTGCAGGCGTTCGTCCGTCCCGTTCATGATCTCGTCCATCGCTTCTTCCGGTACATCCTTGATCGGTGTCTTGATCGTCACGCCATGCTTTTCGCACAGGGCTTCGATCTGCCAGAAGATCAATGAATTCTTATATTTTCCAAGGGCTACTATCCCTCCGTTGTAGATACTGAGGGAAGGGTCGGGCACGATCTTTTCCATATCAAGCAGGTTCACCTGTCCCAGACCTTTACACTTCGGACAAGCTCCCTGCGGGGAGTTGAAGGAGAAATTGTGGGGAGCCGGTTCGCTGTAAGACAAGCCGGTGGCCGGATCCATCAACTGGCGGCTGTAGTGGCGCACTTCGTCCGTATCGGCATCCAGGATCAGCACCAGGCCATCCCCCTGCTTCATGGCGACACGCAGGCTTTCCTTCAGGCGTCGCTCATCGGAGGCGGAGACAACCATTTTGTCGATCACCACCTCGATACTGTGCATCTTGTAACGGTCGAGCTTCATCCCGTGGAAAATCTCTTTCAGCTCGCCGTCGACGCGGACATTCAGATAGCCTTTCTTACGCACCTGCTCGAACAGTTCCTTATAATGCCCCTTACGGTTACGAACCAGCGGAGCCAGCAGGTAGGTTTTCTTTCCGCTGTAATGTTCGAGGATCAGGTTGAGTATCTTCTCCTCCGTATATTTTACCATCTTCTCGCCGCTCAGGTACGAATAGGCCTCTCCCGCCCGGGCATAAAGCAGACGGAGGAAGTCGTATACCTCGGTAGTGGTACCGACAGTCGAACGGGGGTTTTTGTTCGTCGTTTTCTGTTCGATGGAGATAACCGGGCTCAGGCCTGTGATCTTATCCACATCGGGACGTTCCATATTCCCGAGGAAGTTACGCGCATAAGCAGAGAATGTCTCCACGTAACGGCGCTGTCCTTCCGCGAAAATCGTATCGAAAGCCAGCGACGACTTTCCGCTACCGCTCATCCCGGTTATCACGGTGAGTTTGTTTCTCGGTATCTCTACATCTATATTCTTTAAATTATGGACACGGGCGCCTAAAACGGAAATACGCCCGCCCTCCAGTGCATTCTTATCGTTCATACTCTTTACTATCGGCGTTTTATCTTACCACCCAACCCGAATAATGTACATAGGTGTTGGGAGTTTTGTAATACATTTCGTTTTGTTTGGGGATCTGGAGCGTATAGGTCTTGCCCAGGGTCTGCAACTTACGGTCGCGCAACCAGGGGTTGAAACGCTTCAGGTCGGCATAGGTGATCCCGTTCTTCTGTGCGAAGTCGGATAAGTCCTGGATATCGGACGATACGGCTACGTCTTCACACGCGATCGGCTTGTACAGGTCTTCGGCACGAAGCACAAAGCCATATTTATACGGATTCTCGAATATCTGTTTGATTGCCATGATACGATATACGTAACGGCTCGTTTCTTCTACCAGCCAGAGGTCGAAGGTACTGTCGGCAGTCTGTTTGGTCAATTCGCCGGAGATACGCCCCATGCCTGCGTTGTAAGAGGCGGCTACATTGGCCCAGTCGCCATACTTGGCATGCGCCGCTTTCAGGTACTTGCAGGCGGCTTCGGTCGCCTTGGCTACGTGGCAGCGTTCGTCGACGGTCGGAGTAATTGCCAGACCGTACTGCTTACCTGTCGCTTCCATGAATTGCCACATCCCGACTGCACGTGCAGGAGAAGATACCCGAGGATCGAGATGGCTCTCTATCACGGCCAGGTATTTAAAATCGTCAGGGATACCGTTGGCTTTCAGTATCGGTTCGATAACCGGAAAGTAACGGTTGGCACGTTTGATCAGGAGCATCGTAGTCGAATGGAAATAAGTAAAGCTACTTAATTCACGATCGAACCCCTCACGCATATTGTAGCGGGTGAGGTCTATCGGCTCTCCACAAAAGACAACGGACGAAGGGATATCCGGTGAAGCCGTCATCGCCATAACGACCGGCTTTCCCTCCAAAACTTTTTCAGAGTCACTTGAACTGATCGAAAGGCAAGCCGTCAGGCAAACCAGGCCTCCCGATAAAAAACTAAATATACTATTCCTCGATAATTTCATCATCAATTCGTTTTGATCTAAGAATGTTAATTGAACCTTTTTTCTTTATTGACTTACCGTCCGAGCCGGTCGCCTCTATCACGTAAAAATAAACACCGGGAGCAACATACTTCCCTCCTTTCTTACCGTCCCAGCCCTTCGACGGGTCTGTCCAGTAATATATTTCAGCCCCCCATCGGTTGAATATCCAGCATTTGAAACGGGTAAGGGAGCGGTAAGCCACTCTGAACTCGTCGTTTATGCCGGGAGTCGTACCGGGAGAGAATGCATTCGGGACATCGATATATGTGTCTGAAATGTTTATGGTAATCGGTTCTTCCAGCTTCCATGTACATGCCAACGTACGGTCTGATATTTCTAAATCAACAAAATAGGTGCCATTCTGGTTGAATACATAATTAACATCTTCATTAGGAGAAGTGGACAGCGGCGTATTTTTTCCGCCTTCATTCTTCTGGGAGATAGTCCATTTGAACACAGCCGCTACCGGAGTATTGGCTATTGCCGTAAAGTTAAACTCGACAGGAGCCGATAAGCTGTCTCCCTTCACTACAAGGTTAGGAACATCGCTTGCGTATGACACAGTGTCTATCTTCACCACTGCATCTACGGCTACCGCTTGGTAGACATCACTCGTTATAACTTTCTCCATTCCGAAATGACGGGCAAACAGATCGCCTTTCAACGTAACATCGGTATCACAAAGCGGAGGAGGAAGTACTTTCTTGAAAGGATCAATAATCGTATCGACAGTCACCGTTGTATAAATATCATCCTCTCCCATTAGTTTCATTGTCTGATAAGTAATATCAAACTCCCGATCCAATATCTTGGAAGAACCTGATGGAGTATAGTATTTCATATCTTTCATATCAGCGGTTGCGCCTAAAGCCATATAATCACAATTACTTCTTTCTGCGTCTACATATAAACGGGTGATATCAAAAGCATATTTACTATAATCGATAATCCAGACATACCCCCCCGTTTTCGCCATATTATCATCTTCAACTACGTAATATCCATATCCTTCTTCGATATTACGGATAACAGTAGTTCCACCCTCCTGTTCGGAAGATATTCTTTCCCCATCACCTCCGGCTCCGGCTTTATTTTTATAACGATACCACTGATATGAGCTTGATGTAGGGGTATATCGTATTTCAACATTATCCATACCATATACTAGGTAAACCTGAAACTTACTGCTATTTGCACTTTCATCGAAAGCCAGCAGCGGCGTCCCTTGCCCCCCTGTCACCGTATATTTTTGAGCATGTGCTGTAAGTACCAACAACAGAAAACAGAGCGTCCCGAGCACTCTTCTTAAACAATTCCTTTGCATATATTATCACCTAATTAGCTTCCAAAATTAGTATTTTATACGGACATACACTATCTTTGCGGTAAATATTCCAATCAGCAAATGAATAAGATTAGTATATACGTATTGACGTTGTGCCTGAGTTTTGCCTGCGTTTCCCTGCATTCACAAAACAACAGAGCACGGATTATTACTACTAACGAACTAAATGATAATATATTTTATCATACCATAGAGCGGGGACAGACCGTTTACTCTATCGCTACCATGTACGGGGTAACTGTCGACGACATCTATCGCCTGAATCCCGAAAGCCGCGAGTCGATCAAAGCCGGGTCTACACTAAAGATCCCGCAGCGCGATGCAGGCTCCGCTTCATTGGACAAGACGGAAGATAACTTTTTATATCACACGATACAGCCCAAAGAAACGCTTTACTCCCTGTCTATCCGGTATGCTGTACCCGGCCCGGACATCATCGAAGCAAACCCCGGTCTGTCGACTTCCACCTTCACTATCGGCAAAACGATCCGTATCCCGGCCACTCCTATCGAGTCGCTGCCTACCAAAGAGGTAAAGACCGTGACAAAGGAGATCGACTATACGATCGCTAAAAAAGAAACCATGTACCGCATCTGCCGGAAGTTCAATATATCCAGCGCTGAACTGATCAAACGGAACCCGGAACTGAAGAACGGGGTAAAAGCCGGCATGGTCATTAAAATACCGGTAGAGACAAAAGACGTCGTGACCGAATCCGCTCCGGTGATGCACGAAAGGGACGTGAATGCCCTCTTGTCCGCCCCCAAAGAGATCAAGCGACTGAATATGATCAAGGTAGCCCTGTTGTTGCCGTTCATGACGGACGAATCTCCCCGCTTCATTGAATATTACGAAGGTATGCTGCTTGCCGTCGATAGCCTGCGCAACAGCGGATGTTCCATCGAACTGTCGGTATTCGACACCGGCAACGGTACCAAGAAGCTGAAAGAGATACTGAAAGACGATAAGCTGAAAGAAGCCAACCTGATCATCGGAGCCGTTCAAAACGAACAGATAGCCCCGGTAGCCGCCTTTGCAGAAAAGAACAATATCAAATACGTGATCCCGTTCACTTCCAGAAACGACGATGTATTATCCAACGCAAATATCTTCCAGGTAAATACCCCGCATTCCTACCTGTATGCCAAGGCTTCGCAGGCCGGTTGCGACCTGTTTGCCAACGACAACATCGTTTTGCTGACCGTTCCCGGAACAGAAGACAAGGCCGACTTCATGAAAGCCTTCAAAGCCGAAATGAAACAGCGGAACATCGCCTGGCGCGAACTGACCTACTCGGCCGAGACATTCCCGACCGACCTGGAAGCGACAATGAGCAAGGACAAACGAAACGTTGTCGTCCCGACTACCGGCAAGCTGGAAGCGCTGAACAAATTCAAATCGCCCCTGCGTATGCTTTCGGAAGCAAAGCCGGAATACAACATCACCCTTTTCGGTTATCCGGAATGGCAGACCTACACCCGCGAATGCCTCGACGATTTCTTCGCATTGAATACCTATATATATAGTAACTTCTATGCGGACAACCTATCGTCCGAAGTCTCGGATTTCTATTCGAAATACAAGACCTGGTACAGCAAAAGCCTGATCAATTACTTCCCTAAATATGGTATATTAGGTTTCGATACCGGCATGTTCTTCTTCGATGCGATCAAGAAATACGGAGCGAACTTCGAAAACAATCTGGGCAAGATCCGTTACAAAGGTATACAGACAGGCTTCGACTTCGAACGGGTCAACAACTGGGGAGGATTTATCAATACCAATATATTTATCGTTCACTACCAGAACGACTATAATGTAACACGCAGCGAAGTAAGATGATCAGAAAGATTTTAATCATATCCTCTTTGTGCCTGGCTGTCATTGCCGGAAGCAAAGCACAGAGTAAATTTCCACAGGAAGTATCGGTTGGCGCCTCGTTCGGTATGAACTTTTCGTCCGTCAGCTTTAGTCCCAGGGTATCGACCAAGATGAAGCAGGGATACAACGGCGGACTGGTACTGCGCTGGAACTCGGAAAAGAATCTCGGCCTGCAAACCGAGCTCAACTTCAGCCAGCAGGGTTGGGAAGAGGAGTTCGACGATCCGAAATATAACTACAGCCGCACGATCAACTACTTCGAAATACCGTTCTTCACACATATCTATTTCGGTAGCAACAAGTTCAAGTTCTATGTGAACCTGGGGCCGAAGTTGGGCTATGCCTTTGGCGAAAGCACCAGTGAGAACCTGAACGGTCAATCACCGAATACAGGTGACAATACACAACATAATCTGCCTATCCAGAAGAAATTCGACTGGGGACTATGCGGTGGCCCCGGTATCGAGCTACGCACAGGTATCGGTTATTTCCTGCTCGAAGGGCGTTACTACTATGCGTTGGGAGATATCTACAACACCCGTAAAAGCGACCATTTCAGCAAAGCATCCGGCCAGGTAATCTCTGCCCGTATCATTTACCTGTTGCCTATCATTAAATAAATTCATCAGGAAAAATGCTCCTGACGGTATTTAGACGGTGTAGTCCCATAGGCCTGTTTAAATACCGTACTGAAATAGCGCTGGTTGGTAAACCCGGCCTTTTCGGATATCTCCAGAAGGCTCAGTTCCTTATCGGCCAACAGTTCCATCACACGGGCCATTCTGAATTTATTGATATAATCGCCGATGCTGACACCCGTCAGTGCTTTCAGCTTATTGTATAGCGAGGCCCGGCTCATGGCCATTTGCGTAGCTACAAAGTTCACATCCAGCTCCGGGTTTTCCAGCTGTTCCCTGATCAGGTCGTTCAGTTTTTTCACAAACTGTTCATCGGCGTTGCTGATCGTATCTTCTTTAGGCGAGACAGTCTCCCCACCCTCTTTATAACGTAGTTTGACAGCTTCCCTGTTCTTCAAAAGGTTGCGGACGATGGCAAGAAGGAACTCCAGGTCGAACGGTTTCGGCAGATAAAAGTCCGCCCCTTCCTTATATCCCTGTACCGTACTGGCCTGATCGGTACGGGCTGTCAGCAGGATGACCGGGATATGGCTGACCTCCAGGTTACTCTTCAACAGCCGGCAAAACTCAAAACCATCCATACGGGGCATCATGACATCACTGATGATGATATCCGGCAAATGGCGGATAGCCATATCGAACCCCTCGACACCATCCCCCGCCACATATACCTGCCGGAAAGACTCTTTCAGGGAGACTTTCAGATAATTCCGCAGTTCCGGCTCGTCCTCCACGACCAGGACGGAGTATTTCCTGACGGAGAAATCGACAGCCGTATCGTTTTTTTCTCCGGAAGAAACCAACAGCTCATTCAGGTAAGGCCTGGCAACGATCGATGTCGTCGTATTATTCAAGGGTAATTCATAAAAGAATGTGGCTCCCTTCCCGGCATTGTTTGCCGCCCCGATGCGTCCCCCGTGCATTTCCACCAATAAGCGGGCATAAGACAAACCGATCCCTGTCCCGTGCCTGTCGTGGGTACCCTGGTAGAAGCGTTCAAACAGCCGGGTTATATCGACATTATCCAGCCCGATACCCTGGTCGGAAACGGAGACACGCACATAATCCTCTTCCAAATGGGAAGATACGGTAATACAAGTGTTCGCATTACTGAATTTCAACGCATTCATTATCAGGTTCGACAGGACTATCTCACATTTTGCCGCATCAAAGGGGACTTCCCCGACCGAACCGTCCAACTGATATTCCAGGTTAATATTCTTATGAAGCAACTCCTCTTTGAATGCATCTGCCACCTCACGTATCCAATCATTCAGTTTATGCGATCCGATGGAAAGCGTTTCCGTCCCGGTCTCCATTTTACGGACATCCAGTACCATATCGATGATGTCTTTCACGCGGCGGGTCTGTTTCAGAATATCTTCCAGTTGCCTGCTATGGGCGGCGTTGTCGATCTCTCCCGAATTGAGGAGCCGTTTAAGCGGCGAGTAGATCAGGGTCAGGGGCGTACGAAGCTCATGGTTCAGGTTGATAAGGAAACGGATCTTTTCTTCATATGTCCTCTGTTCATGTTCCTTCATCGCCCATATCATCCTTGTCTCCTGTCTCTTCATAACAAGCCAGAAAACGACGGACAGGCCGGCCACCGCCACCAATACGCAACAGAACAGGAACCAGTTTGTACGCCACCAGGGCGGCATCACCTCCACAGACAGGAGCTTGACGGGTACGCTCCAATCCCCGTTCTTCTTACTGCAGGACACCCATATTTCGTATTTACCGACAGACAAGGCATGAAACGCGATCGTATGGTTGGACGACTCCACCATCTCTTCCTGCGTACCTTTTATATAATAGCGGAACAGCTTCTTCCGCATCAGGTCATTCTCCCTGACAATCACCTTAGCTATCAACGAGGTATAATTCCAGGGGACAGAGATCATATTCCCATCCCGGCTTGCCGCCGAACCGGCAGATGCCCCGTTCAGTATCACATCCAGCAGACCTATTACGGGATCGGGATTTTCCGGAAAAGGGAGATCGTTCTCGATATGTACCAGTCCCATCATACCGGCCATATAGATATCCCCGTCTCCGGTTATCAGCGGAGGTTTAGCAATATATTCGTTCGCATACACACCGTCAGACTCGCCGAACATCATGATTTTACCGTCATCCGGCATATAAGCGTATAGCCCGTTATGCGTTCCGATCCATAAACGGCCGGATTTGTCGAAGCCAAGCGAGGTAGTACCGAGGAAACGGTCGTTCTCGATAGGGCTCAACGTTTTCTTTTCCGGATGAAAGCGGTACAATCCTACCGAAGTCCCGATCCATATATCTTCGCCCTGACCTTTGGTGGCTGCGGCAATCACTCCTATCGAGTCTGCAAAAGAATGGAGCACCCGTATGTTATTCCTCGTATGATCCAATACGAACAGGTCATTTTCTCCCCACAGATAACTAACGTTCTTCTCCCTGGTTATCAGATTGAGGGAAGAGAACGTCGCTCCACCCACCTCCGCATCCACCGTCGTCAGTTTACGGGCAGACTGGTCGTACAGATAAACACTGTCTGCCAACAGGTAAAAACGCATTTCATCCAGACGGAACAGATGTACCGATTTACCTGACTTGAACAAGGTGTTATGTTTATCTGTATTAATTACCGGATATTCCCGCACCTTTCCGGTCTGCTTATTAAGTAGGAACAACCCCTCTCCGAAGCCAGAATAGAGCAGTTCCGTCGCATTATAATCGATTATGGAAACAATTTTCGACGGATAGGTGGACGGGTAATGGCGGAACAACCCGGTATGAGGATCGAGACGGTTCATACCTCCCCCATCCGTACCCAACCAGATCATATTATCCAGATCCTCGTACATACTGCTAACGGCTTTCTCACTCAAACCATAAGCGGAATTAAGGAATACATCCTGATAAGTCCTCATATAGATCTCCTTCATTCCGATCAGGCCGCCTCTGATACTACCCGCCCACATATTATTATCGGGATCATTATACAGGCACCAGAAAGAATTTACAGGCAGAGAAGAAGACTTGCCGGGAACATGATTAATAACATCTACGGTTCCATTCTCCTTATCATATATATTGATACCGCCTCCATCTGTAGCCAGCCAGAGTTTGCCTTCCCGCTCTTTTATATCCAGAATGATCCCATTGGATAAATCCCGGGAAGCATGCAGGCGGCAAATCTCTTTCTTAGTGCGGTCGTACCCGACAAGCCCTTTTCCGTAGGGTGACAGCCATAGATTATCTGAAGAATCAATCAGCAGTGCAGCAATCTGATAGTCTTTTACCAAAGAGGAACGCCGCAGAGCTCCTGTCCTGTCATTGTACTCCCACAAGCCGTTCCAACGGGATGCCAACAGAATCAGGTTGTCCGACTGATGATAGCCACACGCTTTTTCAAACCAGATACAGGCATCCTCTGTAGCATGGATCGGCAAGGAGACGATTTGCCTGTCGGAATAGTTATATTTATAAAACTCACCTTTCCCAAAAAGCAAGAGTCCGTCTTTTACAGACACATAAGCCTGGATCTTTAATTGATTTTCATTGAAGAGTACCGGGTGGAAGATGTCTTTTTCACGGTCATACAAGGCCATCCCCTGTCCTGTCGAAACCCATAGGTTAAGTAAAGAATCTTCTACCATAAAATGAATATTATTATCAGGGATAGAACAGGGATCTTTTTTATCATGATAGTAAGTCTTTATTTTCTCCCGGTCAAAGCTATTCAACCCCAAATGGGTACCAATCCAGATTATTCCTTTATGGTCTGTCAAAACACATTTAACCATAGACTCTGATAATCCTTCCCTGAGTGAAATCTGCTTGAAATGGTACTCCGGTGCAGCTTGTAGTACGGTTAAACAATAAAAAGACAGAAAACACAAATAAATATATTTCGTTATAGCTAACATCTTAAAGGCTTGTTTAGTACGTTAATAACATCGTTCCGCAAGAACTCATGCCATTTATAGTTAGCTATCTGAATATTAATACATTAAAATGGGTTAAGAACCGTCCGGTAGTTTACAGGTAGATATTCAACCATAAATTTCCAACCATTACCCCCTATTTAAGAGCATAAAACAGGGGGGGGTATTAGTTGTTGTACAAATTCCGTACTAAGGTATTCTTAATTACAACGGAATAGAGACATGAAATAATAGCCTGTCTTATAAAGACTAAGAAAAGTCTCTTTGTGTAAATAAATCTTTTTATATCTTTGTCTATTATCAAATGGCATGAGTTCTTGCGGAACTAAACACCCACCCTGAAACGCCTAAAAAACAAGCTTATCCCCTTATTCTGGACAAATATTGAACATTTTTGTACAATACCGGACATCTCCACCAGCGCATACCTCTAAATTTGCAGCTAGATACCAGGAAACATAACAAGGAAATGTTAACACAACAATATATCAAATGAAAAAAGACAAGCTCTTATTCTTTTTCTTTTTTATCTGGCTTGCTACCGGATGCACAACCTCCGGTTCGTCAGAAATAAACATCATCCCACAACCGGAACAGCAGACATCCGGCAACGGCCATTTCGCATTCAGCAAACACACCGTGATCCAGGTGGAGAACCAGGAACAACAACCTGTTGCCGAATTGTTAGCCAACTTGTTCACGACCTCCGCAGGATTCACTCCTACTGTAAGAATAGGGGCATCCGACACTTCCGCCTCTATCGTTTTCTCCACAGATACGACGCTGGCGGCCGAAAGCTACAAAATGGAAATAACCCCTTCCCTGATCTCTGTTAAAGCAGCAGACAACGGCGGTTTTTTCTATGCCACACAGTCTATCCGCCAACTTCTACCCTCCACTATAGAAAGTAAGGAACAGGTACTCAATGTTCAATGGAACGTACCGGCACTGACCCTTCAGGACAGCCCTCGTTTCCCATATCGCGGCCTGCTGTTGGACGTGTCCCGTTGTTTTATCCCCAAAGAGAATGTGGTCAAAATTATCGATTGCATGTCAATGTTGAAGTTGAACAAACTCCACCTGCATCTGGTGGACGACAACGGATGGCGTCTGGAAATAAAGAAATATCCGCAGCTGACGGAAATAGGTGCCTGGCGTGTGGAACGCGAAAAGGACTTCTCCCAACGCAAAAACGCAAAAGCCGGCGAACCGACACCTGTAGGCGGTTTCTACACACAGGAAGATATGAAAGAGATCATCGCCTACGCCCATGCACGGCAAGTCGAGATCATCCCCGAAATAGAGATGCCGGCACATACCAACTCATCGCTGGCGGCTTTCCCCGAACTGGCCTGCCCGGTGGTGAAAGACCCTATCCGCGTCATACCCGGTATGGGAGGGCATGCGGCTGAGATCGTCTACTGCGCCGGCAACGACAAGGTTTTCTCTTTCCTTCAGGATGTACTCGACGAAGTGATGGCTCTCTTCCCCTCGCAATACATCAATTTGGGAGGCGACGAAGCATCCAAGAGATACTGGAAAATATGCCCGCTCTGCCAGGCCCGTATGAAAGCGGAAGGCTTTACGGACATCGAAGAGTTACAGGGGTATTTTATGAACCGCATGGCCGACTACGTGAAAAGTAAAGGCCGGCAGGTGATCGGCTGGGACGAACTAACCAACAGCAAAATACCCGACGACGCGATCATCCTCGGCTGGCAGGGACTCGGTACCGCCGGATACAAGGCCGGACAACTGGGACACCGTTTCATCATGACACCTGCCCGCGTACTCTACCTGATCCGTTACCAGGGCCCGCAATGGTTCGAACCGCGTACTTATTTCGGCAACAACACGTTGGAAAACGTTTATAAATACGAGCCGGTACAACCGGACTGGGATCCGAAGGTGGCTGAAAACCTGATGGGCGTACAGGGCTGTATGTGGACTGAATTCTGTACCTCGGCCAACGATGTCGAATACCTTCTCTTCCCCCGCCTGGCTGCCTTGGCAGAAATCGCCTGGTCGGGAAAAGACGCCAAAGACTGGCCCGGCTTCCTCAAACGGTTGGATAAACTGGCTTGCCATTACGACTATATGGGAGTGAATTATGCCCGTTCGATGTTCAACCTCGACCACCTGGTGACGGGAGACAACGACACCCTGAAAGTAGCCCTCACCTGCATCCGTCCGGACATGGAAGTGCGCTACACGACAGACGGCAGCGAACCGCAGGCCACCTCTGCCCTCTACCAGGATTCACTGGTTATCACAAACGACCTGACGATCAAAGCCGCCACCTTTGCCAACGGCGAACAGAAAGGCCAAACACTGACCTTACCGCTGCACTGGAACAAAGCGACCGCACGCCCGGTAACGGACAGCAACGGACAAACCTACCGCCTGACAAACGGACTCCGTGGCAGCGACAAACAGTCTGATTTCGAATGGTGCGGCTGGTACGATACGGATGCCGGCTTCACGGTAGACCTGGGAAAAGAAACGGACATACAACAGATAACACTCGGCTGCATCACCAACTACGGAATGGGGGCGCATATCCCGGCGAAAATAACGGTGTCCGTCTCCAACGATAACAAGACATTCACGTCGATAGCAGAACGCAGCTTCACACCGGAACAGATATTCCGCGAAGGCATCCGCATCGAAGACCAGCTATTCGACAACCTGAAGACTTCCGGTCGTTACCTGAAAGTAGACCTGAAAAACCCCGGCAAATGCCCCGAAGGCCATACCCGTCCCGGACAGGGTACCTGGGTCTATATTGATGAAATAATAGTGAAATAATGAAACATATTAATTCTATAAATACATGAAGAAAACTCTGTTATCTATTTTTGCTCTGATCTGCCTGGGAACCACCCAGGCTGCTTCAGGCGCAACAGACAACAACCAGCCCGAATGGCAAAGCCAGTACGCAATCGGACAGAACAAACTGGAACCTCACGCTTACGTCTGGCCTTTCGGAAACGAACAAGCCGTATCTGCCCGCGATCATGAATCGTCGCCCTGGTACCGGAGCCTCAACGGGAAATGGAAATTCCACTGGACAAAGAACCCGGACAATCGTCCGAAAGACTTCTACAAACCTTCCTTCTATACCGGAGGATGGGCCGACATCAACGTCCCCGGCAACTGGGAACGGCAGGGATACGGAACAGCCATCTACGTAAACGAAACGTATGAGTTCGACGACCCGATGTTCAACTTCAAGAAGAATCCCCCGCTCGTACCTTATGCCGAAAACGAAGTCGGTTCCTACCGCCGCACCTTCACCGTTCCGGCCGAGTGGGACGGCCGCCGCGTAGTAATCTGCTGCGAAGGCGTTATCTCCTTCTATTATATATGGGTGAACGGTGAAAAGATCGGTTACAACCAGAGTTCTAAAACCCCGGCCGAATGGGATATCACCGACAAGCTGCAAGCGGGTGAAAATACCGTTGCGCTGGAGGTCTACCGCTGGAGTTCCGGCTCCTACCTCGAATGCCAGGATATGTGGCGCCTAAGCGGTATCGAACGCAGCGTCTACCTGTACAGTACCCCTAAACAGTATATCGCCGACTACAAAGTGCTCTCCACACTCGACAAGCATACCTACAAAGACGGTATCTTCCACCTCGATGTACAAATTGCCGGTTCCTCCGACCCGGAAGCCCGTATCGCCTACCAGCTGAAAGATGCCGATGGCGCAATCGTCCTGAAAGAAGAAATGAAAGTCCCCGCAGGAGACAACAACCGGATCGCATTTAAAGAGGCAACTATCCCCGGCGTAAAAGCCTGGAGTGCGGAACATCCGAACCTGTACACCTTGCTCCTCACCTTGAAAGACGGGAACGGAAAAGAAACGGAAATTACCGGAGGACGTGTAGGCTTCCGCACTTCGGAGATCAAAGACGGACGTTTCTGCGTGAACGGCGTACCTACACTGGTGAAAGGTACCAACCGCCACGAACATTCACAACGGGGTCGTACCGTCAGCCGCGAACTCATGTTGAAAGATATCGAACTGATGAAGCAGCATAACATCAACACCGTACGCAACTCCCACTACCCCACCGACCCGTTGTGGTACGAGCTTTGCGACGAATACGGCCTTTATATGATCGACGAAGCCAATATCGAATCGCACGGCATGGGTTACGGCCCCGAGTCGCTGGCGAAAGACTCGACCTGGCTGCCTGCCCATATGGATCGCACTCGCCGGATGTACGAACGTTCCAAGAATCATCCTTGCATCGTAATCTGGTCGCTGGGCAACGAAGCGGGTAACGGTATCAATTTCGAACGTACCTACGACTGGCTGAAGTCGGTCGAGAAAACACGCCCCGTTCAGTACGAGCGTGCCGAACAGAACTACAACACCGACATCTACTGCCGCATGTACCGCAGCGTAGATGTTATCAAAGAATACCTGAACCAGAAGGAACCGCAAATTTACCGTCCTTTCATCCTCTGCGAATATGTCCATGCAATGGGTAACAGCGTCGGCGGACTGAAAGAATACTGGGATGTATTCGAGAACGAACCGATGGCACAGGGCGGTTGCGTCTGGGACTGGGTAGACCAGTCGTTCCGCGAGATCGACAAAGACGGCAACTGGTTCTGGTCATACGGCGGCGACTACGGCCCCAAAGATATCCCCAGCTTCGACAACTTCTGTTGCAACGGCCTGATCGGTGCCGACCGCATCCCTCACCCGCATCTGAACGAAGTGAAGAAGGTATACCAATACATCAAAGCAAAGCTGACAGACGAACGTATGCTGACGCTTTCCATCAAGAACTGGTACGATTTCAGCAACCTAAACGAATACTCGCTGAACTGGCAACTACTAACCGACGACGGCCGCATCATCCGTCAGGGAACGGAATCCGTCGACTGTCTCCCCCACGAAACAACGACGCTGACACTCGGCAAAACGTCCTTGCCGAAGGATTGCAAAGAGGTATTCCTCAACCTGAGCTGGACGCCTAAACAGGCTCGCCCTTTCATCCCCGTCACCCATGAAGTGGCATACGACCAGTTCGTGCTGACAGCCAACAAAAACTACCGGCCGAAACAACCGTCGCTGAAAGCCTCTGCCCTGAAACAATCCGGCAACACATTCGGAAACGATCGCGTGAGTATCTCGTTCTCCCCGGAGACAGGTGCCATGACATCCTACCAACTCGACGGTAAGGAATTACTTTCGACCCCTGTCACCGTCAGCCTTTACCGTCCGATCACCGACAACGACAACCGCGACCGTAACGGTGCCCGTCTCTGGAAAGCCGCCGGCCTGGACAAACTGACCCAGCAGGCAAAAACTTTCCGGACAGGCAAAAACAGTGTACAGGCAACGGTAGCACTACTGAATGACAAAGGCGAAACAGTAGGGACAGCCACGCAGGACTATAGATTCAACCCCGACGGCACAGTAGTGATAGCAACAACCTTCACCCCCGACACGTCCATCGTCAAATCGTTGGCGCGTATCGGCCTGACGTTTGAAATGCCTGCTGAATATGCGCAGGCTTCCTACCTGGGACGTACCGGCGAGACGTATGTCGACCGTATCCAGAGTGGCCGTATCGCCATCGACCATACGGATGCCGAACGGATGTTCCACTACTACGTGAAACCGCAATCCACCGGAAACCGTACGGATATGCGTTGGGCAACGATCACGAATGAATCGGGTAGCGGCTTGCATGTCACCGCCGCCCGTCCGTGGCAGTTCAGCCTGGTTCCCTTCAGCGACAGCAATATAGACGCCTCCACACATATAAACCAACTGCGAAGAAGCGGTATAGTCACCGTCCATCTGGACGCCGAGCAGGCAGGCGTAGGTACAGCTACCTGCGGCCCGGGTGTATTGCCGCAATATCTGGTTCCGGTAGAAAAGACAACGTTTGAGTTTGTTATTCAGCCGGTGGAATAATCCTATATTCCGACAGATACCGGAAGAGCCGGGAGTAAATGTTACTTCCGGCTCTTCTTTATATAAGTCCTTCATCACATGGTGCTGACTTCTTCATCTCACAGCGCCGACCTCTTCATCTCACGAAGCAAACTTCTTCATCTCACGAAGCAAACTTCTTCATCTCACAAAGCCGACTTCTTCAAGTCCCGAAAAAAACTTCTTCATGTTTCAGAACAAACTTCTTCAAGTTTCGGAGTTTGTTTCTTCATGTTTCGGAAATGACTTCTTCATCTTACTAAAAGAGATAAAAAAATCCCCTCCGGAAAACCCGAAGAGGAGTCTTTTTCATTCAGAAAATAAGTATTATTCAATAACCGGACGATCATCTTCTCCTGAACCGCCGCCAGTATTCGTCTTACCTTCAATTAGTTTGTCGATCCATATAAAGTCCACTTTTTGCATAGCAGCCTTTAATTCTTCACCGGGCTGGAAATTAATATTTACAGCATTAATATCCGTAGCCTTCAGATCTTCTTTCTTATCCTTGCCCTTGCTGTTAACGGATGGAGAAAACGTACCCCAGTCACCGAGTTTTACACTATGCCCGTCTGCCATCAAACGTTCGATTATCTTCCGGAGTTGGCGGATAGACATCAACGCTTCCGACGGATTCAGAGTCGTCTCGTCGGAAATGAGTTCAGCCACTTTCGTTTCCGGGACCAATCCGGTGGAGTTCTGAACGGCATACCATTTCTTCGGAGCATCCTTATCCCGTGGATTAGCACGCTGGATTGCTCTGATTAATATTGCCATGATAAATAAATTTAAAGTTATAACTAAAATACATAGTATTTCAAAATGAGAAGGCATTCAAGCACGACATTTGAACCAATGTCGAAAGAATGTGGAACATAAACCAAGAGTAAAAAATCAATTTCCTCCGCTACCTAATTGATAAATAATAGTGATCGTTGTATTCGATGTAATCGGAGGAAGTGTATAAGTACCGCCAGAAGTACCAAGTACATAGGTTACACGACCATTATCGACAAGAATTTGAACAACAGTCTGACTAGACTCCTTATATGTATAAAACGATACAACCCCATTAGCCCCTACATCTGCAATTCCATCATGGTTAAAATCATGTGAACCGGTATCATCTTTATACGAAGCCATATAAAAAGGTCCTGCTACTGAAACATCTTGTCCAGTTGTAGATCTCTCAATAAAACTAACTTTATAAGTTGTACTTGCTACACTGGAATTATTACCATCCGTTACTTCTTCCATATTCTGCGGAGTTGCAAAGCAAACACCACATACAAAGAAAGAAAGTAATAACATTAAAACTTTTGTCTTTTTCATAACATTCAATTTTTAAAAGTTTGATACTGAATAATTAAACAAAATCATATCATATAGTTCAATAGGTATTTTTTAAAGGCTCCCCCTCTTCACAGAGGAGGAAACCTTTCCACATCACTTTATGTTGATGACTAAACCTATGGAATTATTCTAATTGCGACTGATTCGGTTCGATCGGCCAGTAAGGATTCTGATAGATCGGTGATGTTGTAACATTATTCTGATCATTAGCAGAAATGCGCAAGTGTGTAATACAGATCGGATGCAGATAATTAGCCTTCATCCAGTTGTAACCGTTGTAGAGACCATTGTTGTTTTCTACAACCTGATAAGGGCGAAGGTATTTTCCGCTCTTTTCTTTGCTCGACACATTGGCAACCTTACCAGGAGTACCTGCCGGAACCAATTTAGATTCGTTGGCAGCTTTGTCAAAGAATCTTTCTGCTTTATACATATTATCCCAGAAATTACATCCTTCGATAATATAGTCCTTCACCTGGTCAAGCGCACGCCAACGGATCAAGTCATCCCAACGCATACCTTCCCACATAAATTCGCAACGGCGTTCACGACGAATATTATACATGATGGAAGAGACAGCTACACCACCTGAATAGACACCCCAGTCGTTCTCCATGCTCAAATTGGTCGCAGCAATCGTCTTGTCGATATCCGTATCAACGCCGGCACGTTCGCGTATCGCTTTCCAATAGCTACGTGCTGTTCCGTCAATCGAATTACCACCATTTTTCAGGCAAGATGCTTCGATATAATTCAAATAAGCTTCTACTCCACGGAAAATGATTGCACCACTTTCTTCAGATGTTCCGCTCGGCAAATTGTCGGCATCATACGAATAGTTCACTCCTTTCAGAGCTGTATATCCTGTAACTTTACGCTGCTCTGTTATATCAATTATATTAGGTACTCCCAGATATTTACTAGTATCTGCATCCGTATATACAGAACGGATAGAATGTTCACTGGCCAGAAACAACTGCAAACGGCCGTCGCGGTCTTTCTTCACCAAATCTAATGTCGAATCGATCTTTGAGTAATTTGATCCACTTGCATAAATAGGCAAACCGTTTTTCATTAAGAAAGATTCCACAAATCCACGGGTCAATCCGGTATTACTACCGCTTGTCAATGCATATTTCATAATAGCATTACCCACATTTACTCCTGCATCAAAGCTATGCCACATAATCACTTCGCTATAGCTACTCATGTCCATTGCGGCGAACATTTCGAAATAAGGATTCCAACCTGCAGTCTGACCTGTATTGGGAGTATTCTGACCTGAATTGGAAGTTAGCGTAATCTTATCGGCCACCTCTTTAGCAGCTGCCATTGCCTGATCGGTAAAGAAGGTTATTTCCTGATTCAGATCGATTGAAAAACCACTATTATACTCCATCATAGCACCTGGCCATCCGGCTTCTCCAGGAACACGGGGAGTTCCGCGATGATAAGTTTCGAAGCTGGCTTCATACAGAGCCACTCTCGACTTGAATAATAATGCAGCATCGCGAGTGATACGGTTTTTATTACCTATATCGTTGCTCAACAGACCGATAGCCTTGTCCAAATCTTCAAGGATAAAACGTGCCACTTTATTACGCGGCTGGCGCTGGCTGGCAGCCACCAACATTTCCCTTTCATCAACCAACACATCGGTTACGATTGGAAAATCGCCGAACATTTTCAAACGCTTGAAATATTCGTAAGCTCTCAGAAAATAAACTTCACCGATATACTGGTCAATATTAGCTTTCACTCCTTGAATCTCCCCAGCTTCATATTTCGGTAAAACCTGTTGGAAGAAAAAGTTAAAAGCTCTGATCCGGTAAAAGCTCCACTCCTGATCCTTCAATTCTTCTTTTTCTTCTTTTTCTCTTACACGCCATTGACCGGGTTGCCAATATTTCAACTCACCATTGGCTTTCGCCTGGTTATCCGTATGGTCATCACCTAATCCAATAGGTCCTACGCTATACTGATTGACTACATTTGGGAGTATTTCGTATTGCTTGATAGCGAATGCAGCCAGATCACCTTCACTTTTCAAATAAGATTCTGCTGTTACTTTATCAAGCGGTTCTCTGTCAAGGAAGTCATTACATGCTCCCAACGACAACATACCGACCGCCATACACGCAATTATGATATTATTCTTTATATATTTCATCTCTATATTCTATTTAGAAGTTAACGTTTATACCAAAAGAAATAACCTTTGATAGCGGATATACCTTACCGTTGTTACCGGTTTTAGAAGATTGATTTGTATCGGTGTCCCACCATTCACGTCCATCCACCGTTTCGGGGTCGAACATTTTAGCCATTTTAGTAAATGTCAGCAAGTTATCACCGGAAACATACACACGCAAAGATTGAATCTTTATAGTATTCATCCATTTTTTCGGGAATGTATAACCCAATTGGATATTCTTCATACGAAGATAAGCTCCGTTTTGCAAATAACGGGTTTGTGTCTGATGGTTACGATCTGCAATCAAACTATTACTATTAAATATGGGCTTGGGATAATAAGCATCTAGATTTGCACCCAACGAGTTACCTTCTTCACGGAAGAAATCCCAATGTTCGTCGAAACCGGCAGACTGCCATTCATTACTTACAGCTCCCCAGAAATAAGGACCACCCACTTCCACTTCACGTTTGCCTATGCCCTGGAAAAACATGCTGATATCTATACCTTTCCATTCTGCATCCAATGTAATACCATAATTATAACGAGGTGTACTATTTCCGATAATGGACTTATCACCGCTGTCTGACAGCAAACCAGCACCACCATCAATCTTTCCATCGCCATTCAAGTCGGCATACATAATATCACCAGCTCCCCAACCGGATCCTATCGCATCTTGTCCGCCATTAGGTAAAGTAGCCAGATAGGCATCCATTTCCTGCTGTGATTTAGCAATACCAATAGTGGTATATCCCCAAATTTCACCACTCATCTTTCCGGCATACCAGTTAGAAAAATCGTCTGTTGCATTCGGATAACGTGTCACTTTCTGGCGAGCATCCGATAATACACCCTTGATACCGTAATTTACATTACCAATGCGATCTCTCCAGGATACTTCCAGTTCAAAACCGTAAGATTCCATATCTGCATTATTGATCTTAGGAACATCAGCTCCTAGAATAACAGGAAGTTCAGGAGCCGGACCTACCATATCGAGTGTTTTACGGTTGAAGTAATCAAACGATCCGGTCAAACGATTATTTAATGCACCAAAATCGACGCCAACGTTCCACGAACGAACCCGTTCCCAGGTCAACATATCACTGACCATACCCGGCATGACAGCTGTTGTCGGTTTTTGTCCGTTCACCAACCATTCTCCGTCTTTGGTTTTGATGTCCATATTCGGATAGAAAGGATACAAACTGGTAGTATTCTGATTACCTAATTCACCCCAGGATCCTCTCAGCTTCAATGTACTTACATATTGGTTCAAATCACCCCAGAAATCTTCTTTGGCAACATTCCAACCTAAAGAGAACGAAGGGAAAACTCCCCAGCGCTGGTCGCCGATAAAGCGGGAAGTTCCGTCGTAACGCAAATTCACTTCAGCCAAATAGCGTTCCTTATAGTTGTAGTTGATACGTCCGAAGAAACCAGCAGTAGCCCATTCATTTATTTCACCGTTATTCTGCATATCGTCTACAGCTGTCGGCAAAGAAGGAACATCACCCGTAATCAAACCTTTTCGTGAGGCAGAAATGCCTCTGTAACGATTTAACTCTGAGTTAAAACCAACCATACCTTTAATATAATGACCGCTTTTTGTTTCGTAAGTATAATCGGTAAACGCATTGACCGTATAAAAATTACGTTTGTTTGCTGATTCATAAGCTTCGGTAACACCTGCATAATGGCCTTCGTCAAATTTCATAGGAACAGGTTCATTTCTATCGTTATACCTGTAAACCAAAGGAACATTATAATTTCTGAATGTTTCGACCGTCTTCATGTTTCCTTCTACCGTAATACGCCAGTTTTTGACAGGCTCTATTATCATCTGAAGTTGCTGAGTGAAATCGTCCTTTTGCGTCTTGTCTCGACCGCCATCTTCCAACTGGATAATTTCACTACCTTCCATATAGTGTCCATTCGGATCAGTCACTGGAATACTCGGCCAGCGACGAGCCAGATTATGGAAGAATAATCCGTTCTGATAATAGGATTTGTCATAATCGTTACGGATCCAACGTGAAGTGTAATTCACAGTCAAGAACTTTGTCAGTGTAGCATTGATTTTAGCATTCATTGAATAGCGCTTAAAACTATCATCCGAATGTTTCAACAAACCACGTTCATCCATAAAGTTGCCAGACAACATGTATTTAATTTTCTCAGAACCGCCATTTACACTAATATTATGTTCATGGGAAGGAGTCCAATGGCGATAATGTTCCTGAAACCAGTCTGTATTGGCATTAGCACCGCCATATTCCTGCCAGTTACCACTGTTATTAGCAACAGTTCCATCTGTAATTTCTCCCTTTTGGTAAGCGATAATACGATCCATTACTTCCTGTCCGAATATACCGCTACCACCGCCATTACCGGATGCTTCATTAAAATATCGGGCAAAGTCATAAGAGTTCATCATATTAGGAACCTTAGTCGGATCGGAAAAACGGATATTATTATTGTAATTTACACTTACACGTCCTTCTTTACCAGACTTAGTTGTAATCAAGATAACACCGAACGGAGCACGCGACCCGTAAATAGATGAAGCCGCCGCATCCTTCAATACTGATATGTTTTCAATATCCTGAGGGTTAAGAGCATTCATATCCCCCTCCATACCATCAATCAATACTAACGGTTCGGCTTTTGAACCAGAGCCGATTGATCCGACACCACGGATATTGAACTTCATATTATTATCTAACTCTCCACCGCCAATGGGCACACTAAAGTTCAAACCCGGTACAACACCCTGTAATGCTTGGCTAACATTGGTTACAGGACGTGCTTCGAGTGCTTCTGCCTTTACTGTACTTACAGCTCCGGTTAAGTTCACTCTTTTCTGTGAACCGAAACCAACGACTACCACTTCGTCCAATGCTTGTGAATCGTCTTCCAGAACGATATTCAGCGATTGTTGGTTGGTGACTTTTACGTTTACATCTTTATAACCGATAAAGGATATTTTCAGGGTAGCCCCTGCCGGTACTTTCAATGAGAAGTTGCCGTCTATATCGGTTACTGTACCATTAGTTGAACCAACAACAGAAACGTTGGCTCCAATCACCGTTTCACCTGTAGCATCTTTTACAACACCTTTAATGATACGTTCACTTTGTTGGCTGACCGGCATGCCGGCACTTTCTTTAATAGTAGGATTCAAGGCAATCGAACCTTTTCCTGTGTCCGCTTTCGATGGAGCGGCAGAGAATAAAAAAAGAAGGGCGAAGGCCACATTCCAGTTTTTCATTCCCCGGAAATTCTCTCTATTCATGTTTAATGTCATTTTTTCTTTAAGTTTTTTTCTTCTAGGTAACTTTTCTCTCTTTTAATTTAAAGGGTGGTTTTCCCTTTTGTTCAACGCTTGTTTTCGTTTTTAAATCATAGGCAATTTTTTGTTTATTTCACACAGCAAAAGAACTAATACGAGGGGCATTAAATGTTTGAAATCGTCTAAAGTATTTTCGTTATTTATTAAATCGACTGAACAACAAGCGTTAGACAGAGGTACAGGATATATTTGGAGTGTTTACGGTTAAATCCGGACTAGGTTAACAAATAAAAAAGCGCAACCATGTATTTACTACATGACTGCGCTTATATATAACTTTTTCTGTCCGCTACGGACAATATCTCTTATCTTATCTCAAACGATCCAGCGAACGCACCAATGCTTCGTCGGCTCCGATATTACGGATGGCCAGATAATCCAGGATCAAGCTGATCAGCGGGAAAGAGAGGGCGATCTTCACACTCAGTGCGGCATCGTTCAACTGGTCTTTCAATACCCATACGAAGAAAGCGAAAAGGCCGTAGAAACCCAGCATCAGTATCCCGTTAAAGATACAAAGGCGGATCTGCAACATACGTTTCTTAAACAGGAAGATGGTAACCAATGCCAGGATAGAGATCACAGCCGTCAGGGCAAAAAGTCCCCAGGTCGGATAGACCAGCTCGGGCGTTGCAGCGATGGTGCTGATGCCTGTCGCATCGAAAGAGTAAAACTGGTCGCCAGCCTGAAACATGGCCAACGGTAAAAATAACGTAGCGACCATCAAGGCCACGATGATAAGTAAGTAAACTGTCTGTATTCTTTGTAACATGGTTATTAGTTCGTTTTAAATGGAAAGGCCGACTCTATCAGGGTCAGCCTTTTCATGTTTTAAACAATATTTCTTCTTAGAAATTATTCTTTTCCTTAGCAGGGTTCTTATAATAAACCTTACCTTCTTCATACTCCTGAGCAGCGATCAATGTCGGCTTCGGAAGTTTTTCATAATAACGGGAGATCTCGATCTGCTCTCTGTTTTCGAAAACTTCTTCCAGGTTATCGTTATAAGAAGCAAACTCCTGAAGTTTCTTTTCCAGGTCTTGCTTCATTTCAACACCAATCTGGTTAGCCCGTTTACCAATGATCATTACTGTTTCATACACATTTCCCGTGTCGGACGATAACTTCATCATGTCACGGGTAACCGTATTCGAAGGGGCGTTAGACTTTCTGTAATCCATTTTACTTTATTGATTAAATAATATCGTTAATACACATCTGTAATTCTTTTGCTGGCATAATCGTAGAACTTCTGTGCCTGTTTTACGTATTTGCCTTCCGGATATTCGTTCATGTAGGTGTAGTATTCGTCTACCACCTCACGATAACGACCCTGCAACTTTTCTTCCACACTTAACACAGCCTGTTCGTACTTCGCACGCAATATATAGAACATGAATTCTTCTCTGTATTTAGAGTAAGGATAGTTCTTCAATGCATTCTCAGCAGTAATTACAGCAGATAAAAAGTTGTTATCGCGCATATAATTACCCAGGTTAAAATACAGTCTGACTGCTAATAACTCCTTGTAGGCCAGCTTTTCCTGCAATTCGAACATGATCTTCTGTGCTTCGGCAGCCCGTTCGCTCTGCGGATAATACTCCAGGTAGAGCTGTAGCTGGTTGATCGCTTCATACGTCTGTGTCTGGTCTAACCGCGGATCGGGAGAGTCCAGATACAAACCATATCCCGAATAATAGCGTGACAACTCCGTGTACTCGCCTTTCGGATAGGTGGTGTAATACGTATTAAAGTATTGCGAAGCCGTCTGATAATCTTTCTGTCCGTAATAGCTCTGGGCCAGCAGGTACAGGGATTCTTCGGCATAAGCAGTTCCTTTAAAGATTGTAACCAGTTCATCCAGCAGGGTAGCGGACTTGTTGTATTGCTTTGCATTGAAATACTTCTTTGCATACGAATACTTCAACTCATAGTCCGTACTTTTCAATATCTTGTTATATTCCCCGCAAGAGGATAACAAGACCGTAATCATCATCAATAAAAATACAACCTTTTTCATTCACATACTTTTAGCGCGCAAAGTTACATTTTTTATTGCAAAATAACGAAGCGCATAACGTTAATATTTACAACTTATATAAATCGCTGGCAGCAATAAGCTCCAGTTTGTTGGCTTTCAGAACCTCCGCACACTTCTCCACATTGTCGGGGCGGATGATCACATTAGCGGCCTCTCCCTGCGAGAATGCATACATATATTCAACAAATATACCGGCTGAAGTGATGATCTCCATTGCCTTAGCCAATGCTCCCGGCTGGTTGGGGCAATGCAGGCATACGACATCCGCCACACTCACTGCATATAATTTTTCGCGAAGTACCTGAATTGCTTTTTCCGTATCTGATACGATCAGACGCAGGATACCGAAATCGGAATTCTCTGCCACCGTAAAGGCCGACATGTTCACTCCTGCCTCACCCAAAATCTTTGCCACTTCCGTAAAACGGCCTTTCTTGTTTTCAAGAAAGATAGATAACTGTTTAATTAACATAGCACTTTATTTTTTTAGGTTTAAACTAACTTACGATTGTCGATCACGTGTTTAGCCTTGCCCTGACTGCGTTCGAGGCTGCGCGGTTCCACAATCTTTATATCAGGCTGAATACCGATCACGCTCTGCATGCGGGCGGCGATCTTCTTCTTCAGCGCGATCATTTTGTTCATTTCGTCCGAATAATAGTCCGGACGTACTTCCACCTGGATCTGGAAGGTATCGGTGTTGTTCACACGGTCTACCACGATCAGGTAATGCGGTTCGAATTCCGGCATTTCCAGCAAGACAGATTCCACCTGCGACGGGAATACGTTAACACCACGGATGATCATCATATCGTCGCTACGTCCGAGGATACGTCCCATACGGACAGCGGTACGGCCGCATTCGCACTTTTCATAGATCAGGTGCGTCAGGTCGCGCGTACGGTAACGGATCATCGGCATACCCTCCTTGGTCAGAGTAGTGAATACCAGCTCACCTTGTTCGCCCGGCTCAACCGGTTGCAAGGTTACCGGATCGACGATCTCGGGGAAGAAATGGTCTTCCCAAAGGTGCGTACCGTTCTGGCACTGGCATTCGCCACCGACACCGGGGCCGCATATTTCTGTCAGGCCATAGATATCGTATGCCTTAATGTTCAGTTTCTGCTCCAGTTCCTTACGCATGTTTTCCGTCCAAGGTTCCGCTCCGAAGGCTCCTACCCTCAGTTGGAATTCTTCCAGGGGAATACCCGAACTGTGGATCGTTTCGGCCAGGTACAAGGCATACGAAGGCGTACAAGCCAAGCCCTTTGCCCCGAAGTCGTGCATCAACTGGATCTGTTTCTGCGTGTTACCGCTACTCATCGGGATCACGGTACCGCCTATATTCTCCACTCCTCCGTGTGCGCCCAGGCCACCGGTAAACAAACCGTAGCCGTAAGACACCTGCACGGAGTCGTCTTTCGTAATACCATAAGCCGTCAGGCATCGTGCCACCACTTCCGACCAGATAGACAGGTCTTTACGGGTATATCCCACCACGATCGGTTTCCCGGTCGTACCAGAAGAGGCATGTAAACGAACGATCTCGGACATCGGCACGGCCATCAGCCCGAACGGGTAATTATCTCTTAAATCCTGTTTTACCGTAAACGGCAACTTGGATATATCTTCAATAGATTGAATATCATCCGGGGTAATACCCATTTCCTGCATTTTCTTACGATAAAAGGGGGTATTATGATAAACGTGTTCTACAACCCGTTTCAACCGGATACTCTGTAATTTCCGCATTTCTTCGCGGTCCATACATTCAATAGTCTCATTCCAAATCATGGTATCAGTTTGTTATCTTTTAAATGTTAGTAGTCTAAATCTGTCGCAAAGTAAGAACTTTTTTACTAACTGGCAATAAATAATACTGTCAAATCAATCGAGACTTACTTCCATAAGGATCAGATTATCGTCTTCGTCCAATGTTTTGGTTATCTCCAGCAACTCTCCATCCAGTTCGTTCTTTTCCATTGCTTCCAACAGGGTAAAAGGATATAAGGTATAATAGAGCTTGTTATTATTGAAGACAAAGTTCATCATGTCGCCGTTCTGCCAGTCTTTATTTGTCAGTTTGACCTGTGAGAATGCGTTTTCCGCCACATTATATAAATAAAGCTCATTACGCAGTTTCATTTCACCTTCATCTTTCAGAAAGACGGCGTTGACAAGCATTTGATTCGGAGTCAATGCCCGGATCTCGCAAGCTATCTTCCCCTCTTTTCCAGTCGATAGCGGCAGTTTGGAAAAGACAGGTTTCAACTGACGGTCAGATGACAACTGATATAACGTATCGGCTGCCGGTTCGCTGATCAGGCAGCCTCCGCCGTTGCAGGACAAGAGGTTCCTCATACGGTTAAGCAGGACAAAAGGACGTCCGTCGCGAGTGGTTATGATCATACTGCGGTAACGATTGTCGGAGACGATAGGCAGGCGTTCGATCTTCTTTCCCGTCTCCTTATCCATCAGGACATAAGGTCGATTGCTCGATTCCTGCCGCTCACCCAGGTCGGCGGTCTCTCCTTCTTTCACGAACGGGACACCTTTCATATCCAGAAAGACCATTGTGTTCTTATCCAGTGATTCTACTACATCCATTTGCAAGGAGTCCGGAAAGCTGAAGGATTTCTTGTAACTTCCGTCCAGTCCATAGACCTGCATTTGCGTGAAGCCATCCAAAAAGACTTCCCGGCGTTGGTCATCATACAGGATATGGCGTATCCTGGCATATTCTTCGCCACCCTGCCCCTTACGGTTGAACCGGCTGATCATCTCCCCCTTTTTATTGAAACCTATCACATCACCGGTGGAAGGTTCGAAAAAGAATAAGCCGGCTTCGCTGGGTACAAGTTTCATCTGGTCGCCCAACAAGACATTTTCAGGCGTTTGCAAGCGGAAATAACGCACTTTCCCCAATTCCTGCAAGGCAACATCCTTTTTAGGAATATCCGCCCGAAAATCCAAAACAGGCAACGGCCCCTCACTTCCGGCCTTCCCCCGACATCCATTCAACCCCGGCAACAATGCCACAACTGCCAAACATAACCATATCTTCTTCATAATCCTATAAATTTAATACAACATTGTACAAATAAAAGTATTATATTTCAAAGAGACAAGCAAAATACGATTATTTCGTAATTCTTTCAGTACATTCGTAATACTAAGACTACTAACGCCTGCGAAGAAATACAGATAAGGCGTTTCCCCTATCGACCTACATATTATAACAAATTATGTATCTTTGTGTGCCGAAATAATAAAGGCTTCCCTAATGAAACGGAACATACTTGCACTATACATTATTAAACTATCCAAATGGTTTACCCTCGTGATGCCTATCATCGTGCTTTTCTATGAAGATCACGGGCTGGGATTGCAGGATGTATTTATATTGAAGAGCGTTTATTCGATCGCCGCCGTGGCGCTGGAGATACCTTCGGGTTATCTGGCGGATGTGTGGGGACGGCGCAAATGCCTGATACTGGGGTGTATTCTTTTCTTCTTCGGATATCTCTGCTATTCGTTTACTTCCACTTTTGCAGCATTCGTTATAGCGGAAATCCTGTTGGGAACGGGGCAGACGCTGGTGAACGGGGCGGACTCGGCTTTGCTGTACGATACGACCGTACAATATAAAAAGGAAAACCTTTACCTGCGGTATGAGGGGCGGATCACGATGATCGGGAATTTTGCGGAGGCCATTGCCGGTATCTTCGGTGGATTGCTGGCAGCTTATTCGCTGCGTTACCCGTTCTATGCACAGGCACTCATTGCTTTCAGCGGTATTCCAGCGGCCTTTGCCCTGCAGGAGTTGAAGATAAAAAGTAAGATACAAAGCCCTGTGAATGAGATCGTGCGGATCATCAAATACTCCCTTGTCACCAACCGGCGGTTATGCTATAACATTATGTTTTCGGGGATTATCGGGGCTGCTACACTGACGATGGCCTGGTTCGTGCAACCTTACCTGATGTATATGAAAACGCCGACCTCGTGGTTCGGTGTGATCTGGACAGTACTGAACCTGACGGTAGGTATTGCCGCCCTTTACTCAGACCGGGTAGACAGTTACTTCGGGCCTAAGAAGATGGGGATACTGATCCTTACTTTCGTGGCAGGCGGTTATATCGCCCTGGCTTTCAACCTGACCTATTTCGGACTGGCAATCCTGATGGTATTCTATGTGATCAGAGGGTTTGCCACACCTATATTAAAAGGATATATCAACCAGATGACGTTTTCGGAGATGCGGGCTACCGTCCTCTCCATCCGTAACTTTATCATCCGGTTGATGTTTGCAGCCATCGCGCCGTTCATCGGTTGGCTGAACGATATGTACTCGTTGCAGGTCGCATTGCTGGCATCGGCTGCAATTATTATGGTTCCGGGAGCATTGTTCCTTTGGCTTCAGCTGACAGCGAAGACCAGTCAGGAATAAGTTCATTGTTTCCCTTGCTCGAAACAGTTGTTTCATTAAGGTGAAACAGTTGTTCCATCAGCATGAAACAGTTGTTTCTCCCTAGTGAAACTATTCCTACATGCCTAGCCGAACGGATTCGTATCCCCACCCTTCACAAAGTCTGCCGGATAATGGATGGATGAAATGACCTTGTTATCTTTCAGGCGTATCCATGACTTGAAAGAGCGTTTGCCTTCCATCAGTTCGAATACACGGGCACCGTTTCCTCCGGGCACATCATGGTAGACGGTTTTTCCTCCGGTAAAACGTCCGTAGCCCAGTAAGAGGCCTTTCCATTTGGCCACATAATCGTTTACGTGATCGTGACCGACGAACGTACCCATTACATCGCCTGCTTCCAGCATTGCCGTGAACAGTCCGGAATTGACAAAGGGTGCACAGGCTTTCTCTTTACGGACGCCGATCAGCAACGTATTTTCGTCGGAAGCAGCCTGGTTGTATTCGGGCACCGGGATATGGAAAAAGGCCAGTGCAGGAAGCGGTTTTCCCCCGTTCTTTGCAGTCAGGGCGGCACTGCTCTTCCTGTACCAGTCGATTTGATCGGGCTTGATCCAGTCGTAACCTTTAGTCTCCTCCTTTACAGAATAGGCCAGACTGTCGAAGCCATAGAGGAGAAAGGCTTCCTTTGAACCGTCCGAGCTGTTCACGGGAAGGATAAAGTTCGTTACTCCGGTTATACCTTCCACCGTTCCGGTCAGGTTTCCCGGCATTTCACTGATAAAGGTATAGATCTCGCGGCGGGTCATATCGTGCTCGTCGTCATGGTTACCCAGCGTAGCGGCAAACGGGATATTGCGGGAGATGACAGGCTCGAAAGCTTTCCGGAAACCCTCTGCTGCCGGTTTGGCAAATACGATATCGCCGGTATAGATCACGAAGTCGGGCTTTTCGGCATCCAGCACTTCGTTCATGCGTTCAGCTGCTTCTTCCGAAGTCGGATTGCCCGGCACCCAGTGGATGTCGGTAAACTGTACGATCTTGAACGTACCGTCCGCACGGAACTTCAGTTTGCCGGCATGTGCCTTATACAACGGACTGTCCAGGTAAGAAGCGCCTGTCGCACCCGTTACGGTTGCCGTTTCCTTTCCGGCAGCTTTCGTGCCGGATATTCCCAGAAAAGACACCGGGAGCAAAAGCCCCGATGTCCGTAAAAATTCTTTTCTATTCATTTCACTATAACTTATTTAATCCACCACGGTTTGTCGGATGTCCGGTCGTTGCCCCCGAACTGCGATTGCAGGGCGGCCTCTACGTTGGCGGCATTGTTATTATATTCGTTCTGCGGATACATCCAGCGGTAAGGCAGGTTTACGCCCGTAGCCCTGCGGAATTCGGGATAACCCGTACGCAACTGGTCGTAATACGGCATCCACATACTGCCTTGCAGGAAGGTCGGTATGTATTTCTGCAGGATGATACGTTCTATCTTCTGATCCTTTGTAAGCGAAGGGCTATAAGCCACTTTCTCGCCTTGCAGGTAAGCCGTAACCGCCGCCTCATCCAGGTAACCGGCCACAGTGGGTGCATACTTTTCATAAAAGCGGAAAGAAGCCTTGACGGCAGACTCGTAAAGAGCCCGGTCGTCACCCGAAATCCAACCACGCACGACGGCTTCCGCCAGGATCAGCTGCTGCTCCGTATAGCCCAGCAGGATCATCGGTTCGTTCGTTGCATGCTGGTAATAGCGGGTGGCCGGCTTAGAACAACCGCCCAGCGTCACCTTGTCGTTCACCAGGCTGTAGGCAATGGCAGGGTCTCCCCCATCGTAGGAAGAGAAATCGTCAATAGCCAGGCCGGCCTTCTCCGCAGCCGGGGTCTGGGTACAGAAAGCAAACAGGCGCGGGTCTTTGCGGGTAGCCAGGGCAGCCACATAGGTGGAGTCCATATAACGTCCCGAACCGAAGTCGCTGTCGTTGAAGTAAGGGTAACGGTCGTCCTGCTGATCGAGGAAAACCAGTTGGCCGTTGTCGGCATCGCTTGTCATCAGCGGTTCGTTCTGCGAGATACGGGCGAAGGTCGATTTCACGTCCAGGCTGCCTACGGTTTGCTTGTTCGACAACGACATCAGGACACGCAGGCGGTAGGCGTTGACCAGACGGCGCCATTTCATCAGATCGCCGCTGTAGATGATGTCTCCGCTTATGATACTGTTATTGTCGGTCAGCAAGGTGTTCGCTTCTTCCAGTTTGGCAAGCACCGTGGCGAGTACCGTCTCCTGCGAGTCGTATTTAGGCTGGTACAAGCCGTTTGTTTCCGCCTGCATGGCTTCGCTGCATGGCACGTCGCCGAACTGCATCGTGAGCATGTAGTAATAATGGGCTTCGAAGAAAAGAGCCAATGCCTCATATGCTGACTGGTCGCCTTTGGCGGCTTCTTCCTTCATCTTCGCTACGTTGCGCAGGTTGTTATAATAATCGAAACCGCCGCGTGTCCATTTGTACACCTGGTAGGTGCTCTCGCCGGAAGTCAGGATCAACATTTTCGTGGCATGGCAGACCAAAGCGCTTGACTCTTCGAACGTGGTAAACGACAAGCCGGTAAGCAATAACGCCGGATCAGTGGTTGTCGGGTTGTTCGGGTCGATATTCATTTCTTCCAGGTCGATGCAGGAGTTGCAGGTAAACGCCAATGCGGCACCGGCAACGATATATTTTAGATACTTCTTCATTGTTTTATCTGTGATTATAATTTGATTGATGCGCTGATACCTATATAACGTGCCGACGGGTCTTGCAGGTCGCTGTCGCTTGCACCGAAGTCGGGATCGAGGTACGGGGTCTTTTTCCATACTCCCAGGTTATTACCGAAGAGGGCCACTTCGAGTCCTTTGATCTTGTTCATCTCGAAGAGGTTCTTCAGATCGTAGGAAACAGCCACACGGCGCAGTTTGAGGTAAGAACGGTTGAATGTATTGGCGAACAATTCGCTTTCGGCGGTGCGTACCACGGCACGGTAGGGATAGTTCTGCGCCCAGGTCTGGATATTGACAGCCGTTTCATTCTTCTTATATTGGCGGGTATCGGAGAGGATATTCCCGTTGACATCGTAGGTAACTTCGCCGCTCACGATATTCACTCCGTCCGGCACATAGATCGCCTTACCGCCGTTATCGTATTCTTCCTGACGGTACATAGTAGACTTGGGATGCTTGCCGCCCCACCACATCTTCTGGGTCGTCGTAGAGATCAGCGTACCGCCGATCGCCCCGTCTATATCGATATTGACCGTGAAATTCTTGATCTTAAATGTATTCTGAAGGCCATAACGTACGTCGGGCGACTGGTTGCCTACGTGGGTCTTGAAAGCACTCTGGGTAGGCATGCCGTTGCTGTCGAGGATGAGCTGCCCATCGGGAGTCTTTTCCCATTCGGTAGCGTACATGGCATCTGCACGGTCGCCCACTTTCAGGTCGCCGAACTTCTCCTGTCCGCCGTAGATCTTCGTGAGCTTGCGGATGTTGCTGCTCCAGTTGGTGGAAAGGTTCCAGGTGAAGCTCTTGTTCTGCACCGGAGTAGCACTAACGATCAACTCGAAACCGTTTGTCGTGTATTCATTTCCGTTGACGAAACGGTAAGGGAAACCGGATGCTTCGGATATAGGCAACTTGATGATACTGTTCTCATCCAGCATACGGTAATAGGTCAGATCCAATCCCAGCCGGTTATGCAGGAATGAGGTAGACATACCCACTTCGAAAGAAGAGGTCTTCTGCGGCAGGATATCCGGATTAACCAGGGCGGTAACCGTACCGGAACCCGAAGGATCGGTCACAGCATTGGGATAAGTCACCGAAGGCGTACTTCCGTAGAGGATACCTTTCGCATAAGTGGCCTGCAAAGCATACGGGTCGAGGTCGCTCGACACCTGTGCCCATGCCCCGTTCACCTTCAGGTAATCCATCCAGGAGGGCAGTTTCACATATTCGTTTACCAGCGTACTGACGGAAACGGAGGGATAGAAATAAGAATTGTTTGCCGCAGACAAGGTAGACGACCAGTCGTTACGTCCGGTAAAAGTCAGGAAGACCGACTCGAACAGGTCGATATTGACGGAGCCGTAGATACTTTCGATCGCCTTCTCGTTCATCGAGTTCGTTGCGCTCACCGGGTTCAGGCTGTTACCCAGGTTGTACACTTTCGGAACGATCAGACCATCTGTTGCCTGCGCTTCCTTACGTATCTGGCGGTAATAGAGGGAGGTTCCCAGGTTGGCCGTGAAAGCGAAGTCTTTGCTCACCGCCTGCGTATAGGTTGCGAGGGCATCGGCATTGATATCCAGTTGGTCGGTGTTCCAGGTCTTGTAGTCACCGTTACGGGAGTCGCCGTAGTTCATGTACGACTTCGGGCTTTTCATATCTTCGAACGTGTTCTCCAGACGTCCGGCGGCACGCCCCTGCACAGTCAGGCCGGGCAATACGTCCCAGTTCAGTTTCACCTGCCCGTTCGTCGTGTTGCGGTCATGCTTCTGGGTCAACTCGTTGGTTGCAAAATAGGGGTTGTTGTACCAGGCGTAGTTGTAGTTTGCCTGGCGTGTACCTTCCGAGTCGGGACGGTACATATGTTCGGACAATTCCTTGCCGTTCACATCGTTACCCATCCAGAGCAGGATAGTGTACATATGGTTCTTCGGGCCGTAGCCGTAACGGGGATAGTTGGGCGAATAGACCTTGTTGTACGACAGGTTGGCCGACAACGTCACCGTGTTGCTCAGGTTGAACATACTGTTGAAGTTCAGGCCGCCTGTATAGATAGAGGTATTCGGAACCTGCCCGCGTTGTTTGGAGAAGTCGCCGTTGAAATTGTAGTTCGCCTTTTTCGTCTTGTTCGCCACCGAGAAAGTAGCCTTGGTGATGACACCCGTACGAAGGAAGTCTTTCAGGTTATCGTGGGCTTCCCAGGTGGTCGGCACACGCTCGTAGCGGGTACGGTCGTCGTAAACCGATCCGGCCACATCACCCCACCAAGGGATCACCTCTCCCGTCTGCTTGTCGCGGATCGGACTGTTCCACTGGGCTATCTTCTGCCCTTCAAAGCGAGGCCCCCAGGTCATATCGCCATCGGAGATACCACCGTCGGCACCGTCCCAAAACTCATACTGTCCGTTCGAGCCGGAACCGAACTCGTTCTGTGTCTCAGGAAATACCGTAAAACCGGCTGTCACCATGCTGGAGATACCAGCAGTGACCACCAGTCCTTCTTCCTTGGCCAGTTTCGTAGAGATCAGGATCGCCCCGTCTTTACCACGCGAACCGTACAAGGCAGCCGCTGCCGTCCCTTTCAACACGTTGATACTCTCGATATTCTCCGGAGAGACATCGAACAAATCCGACTCGACAGGAATACCGTCCACCACCATCAGCGGCGTCTTGCCGCGAAGGGAGAAGCTGGGTGCCTGGAACATGCCGGTGGGATTGTTGACCGTCAGGCCTGCCACCTGCCCGGAAAGTGCGTTACCCACGTTGACCGTACCGGGTTGCTCCAAGGCTTCGGTACTCACCTGCTGGGTGGTGTATCCCAGTTTCTTTTTCTGCTGCTTGATACCGATGGCAGTCACCACCACTTCGTCGATCAGCTTCACGTCGTCCGACATTTCCACATTGATAACCTTCAGGTTGCCTATCGGGCGTTCCACCGTTTCATATCCTACGAAAGAAAAGACCAGTGTACCGTTCTTCGGTGCTTCGATCTCGTAATTACCATCTATATCCGTTACGGTTCCGACAACTGAATTCTTAACCACTACTGCGGCTCCTGTCACGGGGCCCAGTTTATCTGTTACCGTCCCGGTCACTTTCACCGCTTGGGCAAAGGCCAGAGTCGAACAAATCAGAAAGCTACAAATCAATAAGTAAAATTTGCTTTTCATATATAAACATTAATTGATGTACATGCACGAAGTCCCGGGGCAAGGTCTCGGACTTGCCCTAAAACATTCGTTTCCACTAAAATATAAGGGGATGGGGAGTAGAGAGGGGAAAATTAGTAGAGGCTTTTCAGCTTGACGTTATCAAAGATAGCCAGCAGACGCGACGAGTCTTTCTTGTTACCCTGGAGGGCTTCTTCAAACGTATTGGTATCGGAGTCGATAGCGGCTAGGGCGATCTTCAGCACATTGGCGAATTCGTCCGACGCCTCTTCCTTCGTCAGCTTCTTGCTTTTTACATCTTTGTTCAGCTGTTTCTCGATCGAACGGACGGCATTATAGATACCCGGTTTACGGATCACCGTACGGCGTGACGGGTCGCCCGGTACTATTTCCTCTTTGACTACATACATATCCATGAACGCATTGTACAAGCATCCGACCTCTTTGCCGAACTTATGATTGTTTGCGTTAGCCAGTTCTTCAGCAGTAGGTTCCTGCACGGCAGAATAGAACTCCCACGTTTCGACAGGAGCTGCTTCCACATTTGCTTTGCTTGCCTTGTCGTTATCTCCATCGGCAACTGTCACGGCATGCAGCATAGAGAACGAAGTACCCAATAAAACAACTAATAACACTAAACTCTTTTTCATAACGATTTCTTTTTTCTATTAAATTATGCTGCAAATGTAGAGGTGCCATATTACAAAACCGCAACAAAGAAATGAAGATATATTTACCTTTTTGTTACAAAGGAACGTAACACTCCATATCATCACACTGTTAGCTGCCAGGCATTAAAAATTGACTGATAAACTGCCATATGAACGGTTTATAAAGAAATTATCCTATATTTGAAAAATATTAATCTATTATATCTTTCAGACCATGAACACAGAAAAGACCACTCCCGTAACAGCCATCGTTCTGGGAGCCAGCGGAAGAGGTAAATTGTACGGCGATTATTCACTGGAACATCCGGACGACCTGCAAATCACCGGTATTGCCGAGTTGGTGGAATTGCGCCGCAATATATACGGTGACAAATACCATGTCCCCCGGGAAAACCGTGTCGCCACCTGGGAAGAGATACTCAGCCGTCCCAAGTTTGCCGATGCCGTCATCATCGCCACTCCCGACCATCTGCATTACGCCCCTTGCATGAAGGCGCTCGACCTGGGATACGACATCCTGCTCGAAAAACCGATCGCGCAGACCGACGAGGAATGCCGCCGCCTGGTAGCTTATGCCCAAGAAAAAGGAAAGATCGTAGGTCTCACCCACGTCCTGCGTTATTCGCCTTATTTCGGGATGCTGAAAGAGATGGTGAGCAGCAAAGCGATCGGCGACCTGGTCAGCATCCAGCATTTCGAACCGGTGGAACATGTACACATGAGCCATTCGTACGTACGCGGAAGCTGGCGCAATGCGGAAGCGAGTACGCCGCTGGTACTGGCTAAATCGAGCCACGACCTGGATATCCTTCACTGGATCATCGGCAAACCTTGTAAGAAAGTAGTTGCCTTCGGTGACCTGTCGCATTTCAAGGCCGGTAATGCTCCCGAAGGTGCTCCTGCCCGTTGTACCGACGGTTGCCCGGCCGAAGCGTCCTGCCCCTTCTCCGCCCTGAAGATCTATTACCGCGACCGCACCTGGCTGTACGTCTTCGACCTCCCGGAAGACCCGGACAAGCAGGGTGACGTGATCCTCGAAAACCTGAAGACAGGCCCGTACGGCAAATGTGTCTACCATTGCGAGAACAACCAGCCCGACCATTATATGATGCTGATGGAATTTGAAGGCGGCGTAACGGTCAACTTCTCGATCGAGGGGTTCACTTCCTATGGCGGCCGCCGTACGCGTATCATGGGGACACGCGGCGACATCGTCGGCGACATGGAGACGTTCACCCACACCGACTTTGCCACCGGCGTCTCGAAAACATACAACGCCAACGCCGAAGACGCCCTCAACTACGAAGGCGTAGGCCACGGCGGCGGCGATGCCGGCATGATCCGCGACTGGATCGAAGCCATCCGCCAACAGGATGCCAGCCTGATGAGCACCCCGCTCGACAAGTCGCTCGAAAGCCATTTGATCGCGTTTGCGGCGGAGAGGAGCAGGAAAGAAGGGAAAGTGATAGAGATGTAGAAAATTCATGGCCCAGAAGTGTTTATAACAAATCTTTTTCTTATCTTTGGAAAAGACATCTAAACTATCCGGGCCATGAAAACGAAACGAACATCATTCCTACCGGCTATCCTGTTATTAGTCATTTTATCCATCACTAATACAGGCGCTATAACACAATCCCACAGTAGTGATAAGCCGGAGTATAAACGTCCCACAGCAATCCCGAAAGGTGATATGCCACCAGCCTTCCCTGATGATATAAATATTATAGTCAATGAGATCACAATCTATCCCCCTTCCCTATTGAAAGAAGACACCGGAGGAACTGTTACGTGCAAATTCACAATTACCGAAGATGGAGAAACAAAGAATATCAAGTTATTACAAAAGGCCCACTCCCTATTGAACAAAGAAGCAATTCGTATTATCCAGTCGTTTCCCAGAATCCGACCAGCCGTCAGAGACGGGAAACCGGTTCCGTATAAATACGAACTGTCCATCAAGTTTTCCCCGAACGCTTACCGGGCATATCATAGGAAAAGAAAAGAGGATATGATAAAAGAAATAGAATGGCGGGAGAACAACAGATACATCTTTGGACAGGGTAGATTTGTGTGTATGCCCGAATTCCCCGGCGGCCAAGGAATGTTACTTAAATATATGCAAAAGAATATCCGTTACCCCGAATCACTGAAAGGAAGTGGAATAAGCAAACGCCTGACTTGTAGTTTCGATATAAATATATTCGGTATGGTCGATAATATAAAAATCATACGTGGCGGAAACGAGTACCCGGAAATGGATAAAGAAGCCATACGCCTTCTCAGTGAAATGCCGGCCTGGGCGGTTGGAAAAAATCAACCACGTGAAACAACCGACTGGAAATTCGAGGATGTTCCGGAAGGATACAACAAAAGACAGTACCGTGAATACCAAATAGTTAAATACACTATTCCGGTAACATTCAAAGAAGACCTTAATAAGCCTGCAATTGTTAATTGATTATCCCGGCTTCATTTTACAATCACCCAACAGACAACACCCAGCAACACCAAAATAATTACCAAAATAGTATTTCCCCATCGGACAAGAATATGATAAAAAACATGCCATAGAACACACGGGGTAATTTTATCACATACTTTATTTTTTATATCTTCAGCGTTGTTTTAACTTCATTTATTAACCTAAAAAATCAAACGTCATGAGAAAGAAAATCACCTTTATTTTGTTGTTGTCTTTTGCATTTTTGCAAATAAACGCCCAGGGTAATGCACCGTCAAGTATATCAAGCTTTGGCTGTAGTGAAGAAGGTTTAACTATCACATCAGGAGAAGGAAGTTATGCGGTTGATACAAATGGACCAAGGGTAATAAGCATAAATGGTCCTCAAAGACCAGAAGTTGGAGAAGAGGTTTTTTATGAGGCAGTATTAGATTTTAGTGTACCAGGAGTAACATATAATTGGACTGTACCTTCTTCGGCAACAATAATTTATAACCTTGGCTCCAAGATTTTGGTAAAGTTTGCACAATATGGTGTTTTTTGGATACAATGTAGTGCAGAAAATGCGGATGGTACCACAACTCTAGCATATGCTAAAAAAGTAGAGGTTATGCGCCCTGTACCTCCTCTATAAAGGACGGTTTCTATATCTTACGAGTAACCTCGGGAGATAATGTACAAACCAGGACGAACATCCCTGTCCATCCTGGTTTAAAAAAAAGATGTGTCTTGTTTAGGTTCTCTCCGGTTTTGGCTTTAATACTTCATTTTAGCTTGTTGATATTATAAATAAAAAAGTGTCATTTATCAATTAACTCCTGTACGTGTATCCCACCACATCTGCTTACCCCAGAAATCATCTTTGATTTCCGCTTTGAAGGGTTCCACGTTGGCACCGTTCAGACTCGATTCATTGATCGGATACGGATATCTGAAAGGCGGAGTATTATGGCCTACATAATGTGAGCCCGGTGCATGATAATTGGTTGCAGGTACACCTGTGCGACGGTACAATGACCAGCCTTCCATACCTTGTTTGAACAAAGCGATCCATTCCTGTTCGTAAATCTGCTCCAACGTATCGTTGAATTTAGCCTTACCTTCAAGATAAGCCGTAGCATCTTCCACCTCGTTTTCCTGCAATGACAAAGTCACACCTCTTTCGTAAGCTTCTTTGGCAGACATGCCGACCGACCATCCCAACTTAGCCGCTTCAGCCAGATGGAAATAAACTTCTGCCGAACGATAATACGGGGTAAATCCTTTAAATTCATCACGGAAACGGGCTCCGATACGCGAGAAAAGGCTTAGATCCGGTTCTACCGAAGCAGCACCGATCACACCTCCGCGAAACTCACCGTCTGAAGCCGGATGGGCATAGGACGGCAAACGAGGATCATCCAGCGATTTCATCAGGTTTACCAACACGTCACTCACGGCATGGTCGTCACGTGTACGACTATCATTTGCCCAAGGCTCGATATAAGGTGTTTCGCCCGGCCATACAAAAAATGCATTATCCTTATTATCCTCCATAACCGGATATTTTGCAGGATTTCCCATGATCTGCTCGACAGTCGATTTAGCCAGTCCGGCATCTACTCCGGAAATACGCATCGCCAGACGTAAACGCATCGAATTACAATACTTCTGCCATTTCAGCACGTCGCCGCTAAACAATATATCACCATCTCCCAGTGGATCGGAAGCGCCCGTGGCAAACCCATCCGCAGCCGTGGCCAGCATCTCCAGCAAAGCCGGATAAATATCTTCCTGCCTGTCATAGCGCGGCAGCAAAATACCTTCATCCATACGTGCCGCCTCCGAGTATGGCACATCCCGCCAGGTATCGGTAGCAATCGATACCAGCATCGCTTCCCAAACTTTGGCGACGCTTTCCATATTGACCAGTTCCCCCTCTGCCGCACGTCTGCGGATATCCTTCACGTTATTGAGGGTCAGGTATACATAATACCATTTATTCTCCACCACCCCGGTACGAAATTCATAACGCGACTCGTCGATATACTGTATCTTGGTCAGATGACCACCATAGGTACTAGGTTCGTTCATATCATTCCATGGATCAAACAATGTTGTCGAAGCATAACGGATAACGTACGCCAGCTGGTTCGTTATCGGAGCTTCATTGGTTCTGTCAGGATCGGTATTCACTCTTTCAAATGAATCCGTACAACCTACCATTCCCATCAGGAAAGTTACTCCGGCTGTAATTATCGAAAGTTTCAATTTATATCTTTTCATACTCTTCTGATTTTTTAAAATGTAAGACCAACTTTAATACCCATACTACGTGAAGGCATATAAGAGCCCGACTCAAGACCTACTCCGTTGTTATCGCTTCTTGTACTTGATTCCGGATCGATATGCGCTTTATTTGAAGAATGCAACCAGAGGATCGCCAGGTTGTTACCGATTAGCGATACGTTTGCACCTTTGATATAGCGTGTCTTTTTCATCAGTTCTTTCGGGAAGGTATAAGTCAGGTGCACTTCGCGCAACTTAAGGTAAGATCCTTCGAACACGTTTAACTGACGATTACTCAAGTAGTAAGAGTAAAAGAAAGACTTAGCATCCGTTGTCAGGTCGTTTGGCGTACCGTCTTCTTTCACGAAGGTACCCATATCGGCCAGTACATCTTTTCCGACAATGATCGGTTTTTCACGGATATCCCCTTCAGCGGTATAGTCGAGGAGACCGGTATAGCTACCCCACATCTGGCTCACAGAGAAAACATCGCCACCTTTACGAAAATCGAGCAGGAAGCCGAATGTCAAGTCTTTCCAACGCAATTCGCTACGGAAACCAGCCAGCCAGTCGGGTGCTACGCTACCGATCTTCATACTTTCCGTCTTCGGCAGACCGTTCGCACCGATAATATATTCACCCTTATCGTTCTTGATCATACCCGTTCCGTAAAGAGAGCCCCATGATTCGCCTGGTTTGGCATACAGGTAGGTACTCCATTCGGAGCCGATCGTATATTGTGTAAGCGATTGTCCGGTTACCGGATCAGTATACAGTTCTTCAATCTTACTCTTGTCTTTCGACCAGTTCACCGTCAATGTCCAATCCCAATCTTTTTCGCGGATCACAGTTCCGGTTAACTGCAACTCCCAACCTTTGTTTCTTAATTTACCGGCATTAATCAACATACTATTATAACCGGTCGCCTTAGAGGTGGCAACCTCCATGATTTGGTCGGTTGTGATCTTATGATAATAAGCCAGATCGATCCCCAGGCGATGATCGAATAAATTGGCTTCGATACCGGCCTCACCTGTTTTCACCGACTCCGGACGCAAACCGGAAGGCGGGAAAATCGTCGGCAACACAAACTGCGAATTGCCAAAAATCCGATCGGACACCGCACCATAATACTTACCCAACCGATAAGCGGTAGTAGCTGAACCTACTTTTGCCCATCCTCCTCTGATCTTCAGGAAGTTCAGGACATCCGACTGTAGCCCTTCGAATGTGGCGGTAGGTATCCAGCTTGCACTGAAAGAGGGGTAGAAGAACGGATCTTCAATCGTCGAACTCCAATCGTTACGTACGCTTACATCCAGGTAAAGCATGCTCTTATAGCCAAACGATCCCGAGGCATAGATACTGTTCGAACGGATATGTGAATGATCTTGTTCGGTAATAGGGCTACCTTTCACATTCCCCATAGTAAACAAGCCCGGTACGGTAAGCATGTTACCACCGATCGCTTCTCTTTCCCAGTTCACATTACGGTAGTTGGCACCAGCCAGCAAGCTGATGGAGAAGTCAGCTATGTTCTTATTGAAATAAGCAATGAAGTCGGCATTCAACTCCGTCTGCTTCTGATTATACTGGCGGAACCATCCGTCGGGATATGCCGTATTGTAAACATAATGCTGGTTAGCCTGCGTATCATAATAATCGTATCCCAAGCGTCCTTCAAATTTCAGGAACTCAAACGGTTTATAAAATAAAGAAGTCTTTCCGAACAAACGGTTACGCTGGTATTTGTTCAGGTTTTTATTCACCGTATAATAAGGGTTCTGATGATAGTCCGGGTTCCATGAATAAGGTTTTCCAGTAACCGGGTCGGTCTTATCCCAGTTTTCTTTCAAATCCTTCATATCCACTTGGCGTCCGAACCATTGCATAAGCGACTGCATCGGATTCCCTTCGTTGTATCCCCCCTGGGGAAGGTTATCGCTTTCGGTTCGTGTATAGTTAAGAGAGAGATCATAATCGATATATTTGTTGAACTTCAACTGTGTGTTCAACTGGGCGGAATAGCGTCTCTGGTCGGTATTCGGGATCGTACCGGTCTGGTCACGATAGCCGAGCGAAGCACGTGTAGAAGCTTTTTCCGTCTGGCTGAGAAATGAAAGATTATGGTTCATTGAAGTTCCCAACTGTAAGAAATCCTTGATATTATCAGGATGTGATACCCAGGGAGTAGCTTGGCGTACACCGTCTACAACCGGACTGTTTACCTGCGGCAACATCAGGCCTACATCCAAACGCGGCCCCCAGCTCTCGTCGGCACCGCCGTTCACGCCACCGTAAGCAAAACCGTATTTGGAGGCAAAGTCCTGATAAGATCCCGTAAAACCGTTTGCCTGACGTACCGAATAGTCGTATTCGCTACCTTCGTAACCCTGGCCGTATTTATTCTGCATCTTCGGCAGGTTATACATCTGGTCTACGGCAAAATGCCCGTCATAGCGTATTTCAATACCTTTATCCTTCATCTTACCTGATTTGGTGGTGATCAGGATTACCCCGTTACCGGCACGCATACCGTAAAGGGCTGCCGATCCCCCCTTCAGAACAGAGATAGACTCAATATCTTCCGGGTTGATATCCTGCAAACCGCTACCATAATCTACCGCCTGATCCGTACGGTACTGGTCGTTGGCTATAGGCACACCATCCACAACGATCAACGGCTCATTACTTCCGAGTGAGGAGTTACCACGAATCACGATACGTTGCGAAGCACCTACCTGTCCGCCGGCAGAAGTAATCTGCACACCGGCCACTTTACCCGCCAATGAGCTTGCCACATTCAGCTGTCCGGCCTTGGTCAACTCGTCGGACTTTACTTCCTGCAAGGCATAGCCGAGTGATTTCTTTTCACGTGTCAAACCGAGTGCAGTAACCACCACTTCGTCCAGATCTGTCACATCTGCTTGAAGTACGACCGTAACCTGCGGTTTTACGGCCACTTCCTGCATCGTCATACCGACATAAGAGATTTGTAGAATTTTGTTTTTCTCAGGGACATCCAGGGAGAATTTTCCATCCAGATCGGTAATAGTACCGATATTCGTCCCTTTTACCAGAATGGTAGCACCGATAATCGGTTCTCCGTCATCGCCCGAGGTCACCGTTCCGGTTACCTTCATTGTCTGGGCCAGCACCATGCTTATACTTGCAAAGAAGAATAGCATGATAAATGTAAATCGCTTCTTCATAGACACACTTGTTTAATTCAGATTAACATAGAAAATTTATATTGCTTGTCTTTTAACATAGTCTTGTAAGAACTACGTCGATTTGAGAGGAGAGATCCTTTTATCCATCTGCATTTAACATATACTCACAGATACGGAATGCTATATAATGTACGTAAATAAAGAGGTCGCAAATAATGCTAAAGTCGGGTATTCAATTGATTATAGTTACAAATTAATTAGTTCAAGTATTGTTTTATTCATAATTTTTACTTATGTTTGCATTGTTATATAAAATATTAATCATTGAGGTAAGATTCTTTTACCGACATTTTCAAGAGTGAAAAGGTCATTTACCTCACTTATTAAGCCTTTGTTCTTTAAATCTATATCAATAAAAGAAACCTGGTTGATACCCTATTTTTATTGTGAAATTATATATATGATTTAAACAATATGTAATCAGTAAGTTATACGCATATCTTTTCCTGCAATAGAAAAGTATCGTAGTTCTTACAAGACTCACCCCTTCCCGCCTCCCTTTTCAAACGCTGAAAAAACGCCCGAACAGTCATTTTCGATCTTTCGTTTTTATTGTTGCAGATAGTAAAAATAAGTTATATTTGCGGCTGACACTCCGTATGTCAACCCCTCCACTCCGCAAATTATAAACAATAATATATGGTCTTTACTTCTTCAGCATAGTAGTGCTATGCCCCCATCACTTTGGTGACAAATTGGTGACACAGTAGTATTAATTACCTATTTATCACGATCAAATCGAGCATTTTGCTTCTGTCGACAACAGATGACAAATTCATACCAAACGCCTCTCCCTCAATTTTACATATCATGAAAAAGACAATAACAATAAGTTTTTTCAATGAGAGCAAACCAACGTTCGCTCTTTTCCAGAAGTATCTGAAGCATCAAACAGACAGAAAAAAGGTACTAAACGAGACGGCCAACCACCTTCTACACCTTAAGAATCCGAATAAGAGACTGTTAGCCTTTAAAAATAAATTTTTCGAGACCTATGCCCGCGAACTGGCTTCCAACTCCGGATGCAGTGAGGTTCTACCCGATCATCTGCGCATACAAACCAAGGTGTGGGAGCAATTCCTGATCGAAATGATGAACGCCACACGTAAAGCGGGTTATCTGGGCGATATAACCATCAAACGGCTTGCACGCATACTGGTCTGCATCCTCGATACGGACTACGACCAGGCAGGAATGGTCAACCGACTCAAAAATCCACAACCGGAATATGGGGATATTTACATAAAGGTTGAAGAGTTGGCAAAGCATATCACAAAGAATATCTAGTATTTAATCCGGGAGAGGTGTTTATTTACTTTTTTTGCCGACCATAATTACCGTTTTTTGTACGCAGGAGCCTGTTTTCAAAACCTACACAACTAACAACCAAACTCTTACCTTTCCAAAATCGGGTTATACGGAGTAGCTATCCCCCGTTGTATCTTTGAAAACGAAAAGCAGATGCCCTTTTATGTCTTTATAGAGAAATAAGTCTTATTATATTAAGAGAGCGTTCAAAAGATCGTTCCAAGATCGTTCTGAATCTCTTTTTGAGACGGGTATAACAGACTGATCAACGGATATTTACAAACATTTTTCAGCGTTCTGACTTCGTTCTGAGAATCGTTCTGGAAATAAACAGCATGTGGAACCTAAACAAAATACAGTCATGAAACAGTCTAAAATTAAATCACTTAAGATACTTTCAAAAGGTTTTCTGAAAGTACCGAATGACGTTCTGGAAGATATCTATTCAAATAACGTTATCACACGGTTGTGCGGCAAATTATATCTCTGCCTGCTCTATCATGCTTATTTCGCAGATGGAATGATTACAATAGGCAAGCTGTGTGTCCCCTGCAAACGGGGTGAATGGGTGACGACCTACCGGACGATCGAAGAAAAAACAGGTATCTCGATAAGTTGTATCAGTATGTTACTGGACATATTGGTCAACAAGGAGCTGATAACAGTCAGACGCTTTTCCCGTTTTACGGTAATAACCATCGTCCGCTACGATGACATGATGAAAACACCCCTCACTTTCCCGCCCGTCTTGCCGGGCAAACCGTCCGCCCCGGTGGCGGCAAGGATTTATTACCCGCGTCTCGCTGATTAATGTCAAACACATAAACAAGTATGATTATGAAACAAGAAAGCACTTTCCAGCCACCCCTACCCGCCCCGATCCCTGCATCGGAAGAGATGGAGCTGGCCGTCATCATGGCCGTTATCGCCCAGAGCGGAGCCATTGCCGACGTGGCCGAACGCCTGCTGCCGGACATGTTCGTCAACCCCGCCTACCGCCTGGTGTACCGTGCCATGACCGCCCTCCGCGACCGCGAAGCCGACATCGACATGCTGAGCATCGAAAACGAAATGCGCCTGCTCGACCCCGCACAGGCCGCGGAACTCAACGGCCTCGGATTCATCGCCGACCGGATGCTGACCGTACGCAACGCGGCACATATCCGCACCTATGCCGCCTCGGTGATCCGTTGCTGGGTGTTGCGCCGCCTTTGTGCGGACATGCAGGAGCATACCCTGAAGGCGCACGACCCGGCCGTCGACGTGGTGACACTCCTGGGCGGCATCCACAAAGGGGTGCAGAAGCTGGAGGATTTCTTTGCCGTGAGCAGTACCACCCGCCGGGCCGGAGAGGTGAGCCGCCGGGTGCTGGAAGAGATCTACGGTGAACAAAAAGCGCGTGCCGCCGGCGAAGAATTGCAGGTGACGACGGGTATCGACGAGTTCGACCGCGGGCTGGGCGGCCTTTTCAAAGGGGAGCTACTGGTGCTGGCCGGGCGGCCTTCGATGGGAAAGACGGCACTGGCGCTCCACATGGCACTGGCGGCGGCACGGAAAGGGAAACGGGTGTGTTTCTTCAGCCTCGAGATGACCGAACGCCAACTGATAAGCCGCCTGCTCTGCACGATAAGCGGGGTGGAACCCGACAAGCTGCGGTTTAAGTTGCTCAATGCCGACGAGCGTGCCCGGCTGGGTGCGGCCAGCGAGGAGCTCGACCGCTTGCCGCTGTTCCTGAACTATTGCAGCGGCTGCAATTTCGAGGAGATACGTGCCAAGACGATGGCGCTGCACCGCCGCACGGCACTCGACCTGATCGTCATCGACTACCTGAACCTGATACAGATCAACCCCGCAGCCCGGGGAGAGGTGAAAGACACGATGGATCTGGCACTGGGCGACGTGTGCCGCCGCATCAAGAACCTGGTGATGGAAGCCGGTGTGGCGGGTCTCCTGCTGGCACAGCTCAATCGCAACTGCGAAGCGCGCACCGACCATGTCCCGGTGATGAGCGACCTGCGCAACTCGGGCGAGATCGAGCAGATAGCCGACAGTATCGCGTTCGTCTACCGCCCCGAGCATTACCAGGAATACTACGACAAGGCCACGAAGGAAGATATGCGGGGCGTCGGCCAGCTTTTCATCTCCAAAAACCACAACGGAGCCACCGGCGAAGTCCGCTTCCGCTACAATAATTGCCTGACACAGATTTATGCATATAAAAACAATTCATTATGAACACTAAACAACTGAAAGCCGCCAACCCGATCGAACGGGTGGCGGCACGTTACGGAAGCCTTCAGAAGGCAGGTGCAAACTTTAAGATGCTGTGTCCGTTTCACGACGACCACCATCCTTCGCTCATGCTGCATGTGGGCAGGCAGTTCTTCAAATGCCATGCCTGCGGGGCGGGCGGCGATGTGATCGGGCTGGTGATGGGGATGGAAAGGTGCTCGTTCGCAGAAGCGGTGAAGAAGCTAGGGGGAGAAACACACAGCACAAATAAGCTTATCGATAGCGATGCAAAGGTATCTGTTTCCCCTCCCGAAAGGAGGCAGGAGGTGTGCCACAGCCATCCCGACAAGCTATCCGAAGAACAACGGACTTTCCTCCGCTCCCTCCTCCCTTTCGCCTCCGGCCACAGCGAACTGTCGCCTACCTGGCTCGACTTCGGTGTCGGGCTTGCCCCGTCCTTCGTGCCCGACGCTTTCCGTGCCATGCGGGGACGTATCATCTTCCCGATCTACGACGCAGCAGGTGTCCTGACCGGTTTCGGGGCACGGCGAAAGGATGGCGACTCCCCGGCTGCTACCGCCTCCGACTCCCCGAAATACATCAACACCGCCAACAACGCGCTTTTCGACAAGAGCCGCACGCTCTACGGCATCCACCGTGCCACCGAGGCGATCCGCCGGGCGGGCTTCGTCTTCCTGGTAGAGGGCTACAAGGATGTGCTGGCCATGCACGCGGCCGGTTACTGCAACACCGTCGCCCTCTGCGGCACGGCGCTGACCGACGGGCAGGCGGAGATTCTCGCCCGCTATACCTCCGGCCTCTATCTCCTGTTGGACGGCGACCTCCCCGGACGTAATGCCGCCGCAAAGATTACCCGCGAACGCAAAGGTTGCTTCACCGTCCGCCCCTTCATGATCCCGACCGCCGAAGATCCCGACGAACTGTTCCGCCGCCTGGGGAAAACGGATTTCCGCACCTATATCCGCCACCTCACGGCGGAAGGCCGGTTCTGTGCCCGCCGCCTGCTAGGATATTGCCTGCGCTACCCCTCGCTGGCTCCCCACCTCACGCGGATGCTCGAAGCGGACGACATGCCCTTCCCCGACAGCGACTACAACGACTTGCTCCGCCACCTCTCCCTCGCACAGCTACGCAGCGGCACGGGGACGACAGACGACACCTCATACGGTTTCCCGTCGGAGCTAGCCGTCTTCGCCTCCTTCCTCCGGTCGCTCCTGCCCGTCCTGTTTCCTCCGCTGCCCGACGTGCCCGGTGTGCCGGAAGGGATGCTCGAGTCGGAGGATATATTGTCGCCCGAAGCCGTCCTGCATACCCTCTGTCTCGAATACTACGAGGAAAGGATCATGGCTTCCGCCCGTCGTTTGCGCAACCATCTCCACTGCCAGTCGGCATCCTCCCGTCCGCCCCTCCTCCACGCCTTCGGCAACCAGCTCCGCCTCCTCACCGAAATCACCCGCCAGACCTGCCGCACGGCAGCGGTTGGGGAGAGGTGGTTTTGAGGGAAGGGAAAAGTTTTTCTTCCCCTACAGTATTAAATTCATATAATTGATTACCTTTGTGGAAACAATCATTCAAATAAAGAAAGGAACCAAATCCATGACAAAAAAGAATTACTCCCATAAGGTGAAAGAAACTTCCGGCTCCACGATCAATGAACCCATAGTGTCCTATGGATTAAGTGATGCTGCGGAACAACTCTTACAATCACAATATACCCTGGATGAATTAAATGCCCGCATAGACGAAGCAGAAAACGATATTGATGCCGGAAGGGTTTATACAAGCGAACAGGTACATGACATATTAGAGAAAAAATATCCCTGGTTATGCAAATAAACTGGTCTCGCAAAGCCTTACTACAATTAGATATTATCATCAACCAATGTGTCGATTTATTCGGTGAACGCATTGCGATACGCTTTTACAGGCAACTAAGCGACTATGAAAAACGTTTATCTAAAAATCCTTTACTAGGCCCTCCCGAGCCTTTACTTCAGAACCGTAAACGTAATTACCGGGGTCTTATCATACACGATCACTTCAAATTAATATATTACATAACAAATAAAGGTATCATACAAATTGCAGATATGTGGGATACCCGTCGTGAACCTGCTAAATTAGCTAAACGCATTAAATAACACGATTATCCAAACACAAGCCAACCCACCCGAACACCCCCGAACTGCCCGCATCGGCCATGTCGTAGCTTTGTAGTGTAATATTACAACAGGCAACAAAGTTATTCACTATTAAAACTTTTCTAATCATGGCAGTAAAATATCGTTTAGTCCTGAGGAAGGACATGAGTAAGGATGCGCCGGAAGACGGCAAGTTGGTGTATGCGGTAAGCAGTTCGACAGGTATGTGCGACACCAACCAGATGTGTGAAATTATTGCAGACCGCTCGGCGGCTACTGCGGGTGATGTCAAACTCGTGCTCGACGGCATCATGCATGTCCTGCAACAGAAACTACCGGAGGGGCAGACCGTGCAACTCGGCGAACTGGGATATATCCAGGCTGTGCTGGGAAGCAAAGGAGCGGCTACCGAAAAGGACTTCACCGCCAATATGATCAAAAGCCGGCGCATCCTCTTCCGTCCCGGCAAGCTGCTCAAGCAAATGGCGGACAACTTCAAGACGGAGCGCTACACCAGCGGCGCAACGCCTTCCACCCCGCCGGCAGGTGGCGGTGGCGAAGACGACAGGCCGGTGATCGAGTAGCCTAAGGTTCCCCCAGATGATCGACTATACAAGCCACTTGCTTGGGGGTAAGCACCTTCCTTCCGGCTTTCCAGCCACAGGCCGTCAGCCGGGAGGTCAGCTCGTCACTCAGTTTGATCCAGCGCCGCAACTGCACGGAAGCACATTCGGGCTTGCTGTCGGGGAAGTATAACAGGGCCAGCTCCTGGTAGCCCCACACACGCTTGAAGTTCTGTTTCTTGTCGGACATAACTCTTAGTTTTTGCTTGTTTTACAATACGTAAATATACTCATTAACAAGCAGATAATCAAATTATCGAGAACCTTTTTACGGTCTGACGACCGATAAATCAACCTCTTTATGTCAACACTCAAAGTAATTTTCGATTTCATCCTTTCCGTCGTAAAGATCATCTTTCCCGGAAAAGGCAACGGGAGGCACTGCCATCCGGATCACGCCCTTCCTGACCATCATAGCCCTGACAGCCCTGATCCTGAAGGAGACGGAAGTAGCGATGGCGGCAGTGGGAGCCATCCTGTCATCTGATCAGCTTATACCCGATCCCCCGGACATTCAGAATCTTGATCCGGGGGTCTTTTTCCAGCTTATGACGCAGCTTGGTGACGAAGACATGCAGGCTGCGGGCATTATAGAAACTGTCGTCGCCCCAAAGTTTCAACAGGATGTCTTTGCTGTCTACCGGATGGTTGCCGCTTTCGCAAAGCATCTTCAGCAGCTCCGACTCCCGGAACGAAAGCTCCGTCTCCTCCCCGGCTATTTCCAGTATCTGCCGCGAAGGGAAAAAGGTATACAACCCGATCTCATGGAAAGTGGCGGGAACAGACTCCGGGTTGTTTTTGGCAATCAGGGCCTTCACGCGGACTATCAGTTCACGCAGGCTGAAAGGTTTCCGCAGGTAATCGTTCGCACCCAATTCGAACCCCTGCACGATATCGTCCACACTCGACCGGGCACTCAGGAAAAGGACAGGCACCTCTTTGTCGGCACGGCGTATGCGGCGAACCATTTCGAAACCGTCGATCTCCGGCATCATCACGTCGGCAATGACCAGTGCCGGCGACTGACGGAAGAACTGCTCGATCCCGTCTAACCCGTCGCGTCCGACAAGTACCCCGAAACCCTCTTCCTCCAGGGCGTCTTTTATGATCATCGCCAGCGAGGCGTCATCTTCCACTAATAATATATAATCCATATCTTCCGGTTATTGAGGTAAAATGATAATAAAACAGCAGCCTTCCCCGGGCACGCTTTCGACGGTGATGGTTCCCCCGTGCTTCTCCACCATTGTCCTGACGTAGAACAAGCCGATCCCGTATCCCTTCACGGCCGTGCGCCGTTCGCCCGGTATCCGGTAGAACTTATCGAATATATGCGACTGGTATTCTGCGGCAATGCCGGGGCCGTTGTCGCGGATACGGAACTGCACCTTTCCTTCTTCGGCCGATACCTGTATCTGTATTTCCGGCTCACCGGGCGTATATTTAAGGGCATTATCGATGATGTTGGACAGGATATTGAACAGATGCATCCGGTCGGCTTTCAGGGAGATATCCGGCGGGCGGCAATCGATCTCCATACGGAAAGGACGCGGCGACTTGATCTTCTGTTGCTCCCGTATCTTGTCCAGCATACCGGCAACCGGAATCGTTTCTTTCTGCAAGCGCATTTCTTTCTCCGGTTCGAGATCAATGGAGAGTATCTGTTCCACCATGCCGCCCAGCCTCTCCAGCTCTTCGTGGCAGAGATGCAGGTACTTGTCGGCCTTCGCCTTGTTGTCGAGCAGGTTGTAATGGATGATCGACTCGATGGCGGCATAGGAGATGGCGATCGGTGTTTTCAGTTCGTGGGTGACATTGTGGGTGAAGTCATCTTTCAGTTGCTCCACGGTCTTTTGATGAATCAGGAACCAGATCATATAGGCGAACGACAAGGCCAGGATCAGCAGGATCAGGAAGGAGGAGACGAGTATCCCGCTCATCCCAGCCAGCGAAGCCATACGGGTGGACTCCACATAGACGTAGAAAGCCTTGGGATGGTAGGTGGTATATTCCCACGTATATAACCGGTAACGGCCGGTGTCTTCCCCGGCAGGAACGGAGCTGGCAATGACCGTGCTGTCGGTAAGCGACCGTATCTCCGTGAAATGGCGTAGGTGGAGGTTCTTCTCCCGGAGGTTGGCCGACAGCAGGCTGTCGAACCGGACAAGGTCGACCGGGAAGTTCGTGTCGAGCACTTCGTGGAGGCTGCGCTGCATCTGCAATCCCAACTCGCCCAGCGAACTGAAGTCTTCACCCACTTTGACATTACCGTCTTGCAGGACTTTCTTCATTTCCTCACTTATACCTTGTGAATAGGGAATCCCGGCTCTCTCATCGATGATCCGGACGGGAGGAACTACTGAGTCCCTGTCACGGAAACGGGTAGTCAAGGCAGTACCGCCCAAGTCATCGGCAAAAGAAATCGTCTCCCGCCGTTTATTGGCCAACTTGCCGATAGAGTCGGCACGGCTGAACAACTCGACATGATCGGCATTGCGGATAGCCTGGGTGATGTATTCCCGGTTCTGCCTTTGCAGGGAACGGTAGAGCCCGCTGATCCAGAACAGCTGATAGACGAAGATACCCGACAACGACAGGATCACCAGGAGGATAATATATTTGAACGATGATTTCATGCAAACAAATATAGGTATTCTCCGGTTTGCCGCTCTCCGCTTTAAACCAAAATAACACAGTTTCGGGCGAATGTTATTTAGTCTTACCAAATGAAGGGCTTTTTTGGATATTCCGTTTCCCCCGTCTACATTCGCCGGAAAACACAAAGCCATGAAAAAGATCTGGTACTTATGGATAATTACAGGCCTCTTCCCTCTGCATGAAGGGATGCTGGCACAGACGAAAACCGCTTCCGGCACCCTCCTGGTGAACGACAGTATCACGCTGGACTTACCGGAAGTATTCGTGAAAGCCGAACGCCCGTTGGTGAAGATGGCCGCCGGGAAACTGGAGTACGACATCCCCAACCTGATGAAGAGCAAGCCGGTAGACAACGCGTTCGATATCCTGGGCGAACTGCCGGGGGTAGGCAAAAGCGGCGACGACATCACCCTGCTGGGTACATCGGAGACGACCATCATTATCAACGGCCGCAAAAGCTCCATGACGACGGAACAGCTGGCCGATATGCTGAAAGCCACCCCTTCGGGCAAGGTGAAGAAGGTGGAGGTGATGTACAGTACCCCGCCCCAATACGGCGTAAGAGGTGCGTCGATCAACGTGATCATCGAAAACGACAGGAGCCTGAAAGAGCAACTGAAAGGGGAAGTGTCGCTGACCGGAAAGCAGGCTTATTATTTCTCTCCTTCGGGGCTGGTGAACCTGTCGTACACCGGAAAGAAATATGCGGCCGACCTCTCCTACTCGGCCGGTTACCGTCACGGGCGTTCTACGGAAGATATGCATGCCGAACCGACCGTGAACGGTGTGAAGTACGATATCCTGCAAAAGAACTGGTCGGAAAACAAAAGCATAACCCACAACCTGCGGGCTGCCTTCGAGTATGATTTCGACAACAAAGACAAGCTGTCCCTCTCCTACACCGGACGGTACACACAGGACGCCCCCCCTTCCTACCGGGGCGGACGGACGGATTTCACGGACATCGAAACAGTGAACACAACCAGCCGGACTACCGGCCCTTCTTCCCTGCACAGTGCACGTGCCGACTATAACGGCCATAAGAATCTCAATGCGGGTATCGACTATACGTTCTACAAGGATAAATCCTTGCAGGAGCTGGTCAACAATTTTGAAGATGCCGATAAGCAAAACAGGCGCAACGAAAGCCGTCAGCAGGCACAACGGGCCAATATGTACCTGAACCATTCCGTCACGACAGCCGGTAAATGGAAGATAGCCTACGGCCTGGAAGCTTCGCTGTCTGGTACGACTAATGAGGCAAACGCGCTTCTCGACAACGAGCAGGAAAGTGAAGGTACGTTCGACCTGAAGCAGAAGGAATATTCCGTGGGTGCTTTCGCCGGGGTATCGTATGCGTTCGGGAAGAAGTTCTCGCTGGATGCTTCGCTGACGGTGAGGTATTACAAGGCTTCGGTCGACTCGGCGGGAATGGAAAGTACGTTGTGGGACAAAGCCGACCTGTTCCCGTCGTTGTCTGCGGTCTACCGGATCGACCGATCCAATATGTTGCAGTTCTCGCTGTCGAGCAACCGGAAGTATCCTTCCTACTGGGCTACGACGCCTAATACCTATTATATGAATGTGTATAGTGTGATAAAAGGTAACCCTAATCTGAAACCGGAACTGAACTATTCGATGCAGCTAACTTATGTGATGAAGAACAAATACGTGCTGGGGGCTTTCGCCAATTTCCAGCCGGACAGGATACTGCAGATGTCGTACCAATGCCCCGACCGCCTGCAATCGGTATTCCATACGATCAACCTGGATGTACATAATATGTTCGGATTGATGGCTGTCGTTCCCTTCCATGCGGGGGAAGTGCTCAGTTCGCGGTTGACGCTGATGGGCTTTGCCATTCACGACAAGGGCACATTGATAGACGTCTCCTTCGACCGGAAGAAGTTGTTCGGACGGGCGATGCTGACCAATACGATCTTCCTGACACGCGACAAGAACCTTTCGCTCGACATCAGCGGCGATTATAGTTCGCCCGCCATACAAGGTATCTACGATATCGACCCGCTATATGGTATCGATGCCGCCCTGGTATGGACGCTCCCCCGGCAGAAACTCCGCTTCACCCTCAAGGGCACCGACCTACTGAACAGCCAGAAGCCCCTCACCCATATCGACGAGCAGGGGCAGAAAAGCCGGATGGAACTGTTCCAGGACGTACGGTCGGTATCGCTGACAGTCCGTTACAGCTTCGGCGGTTTCAAGGAGAAGAAAGTGAAGGCGGTGGATACGTCACGGTTCGGGACTTGAAATAACAGGCCTTGTAAGGGCGGTTCGCGAACCGCTCCTATCAACGACACTATATTCAAAACTGATAAAACATGAATATGAAACAAAGAAACTCTTATTTATTCGTTATCCTTTGCTGGCTGTGCACATACGGTTTTCCGGTACAGGCTCAGGATGTATCTTTGCAGGCCATAGAGGAAGCAATAAACAGTTACAACTACCGGCAGGCCATCGACCTTATCGGCCGCCTTGACTCAGTGACTCCCGACCTGCAACGGAAAAAGCTAGCCGCCTACAAGGAACTGAACCGGTATAGCGACGCAGTACGCCTGCTCAACGAAATGATCGCGGCCGACTCGCTGAACACGCACCTGTACATCGAACGCGCCAACTGCTACCTGATGCAAAACAGCGATAACAAAGCACTGGAAGAATACGGAAAAGCGTTGGAACTGGCTCCCGGCAACACCTACATCCGGACAAAGATAGGACAGTTGTATTTCCGCAACGAGCAGTACGAAGAAGCCAAAGCCCTGGCCGAAACCATGTTGGCCGGCGACACCACCCAATATGCCTTACGCCTGTTGGGCGATTGCTACGGGAAAACGGAACAACCGGACTCCGCCCTCTTCATCTATAAGCGGGCACTGGAAAGGGACTCGTCAGACTATGCGGCGGTGCTCCGCCTGTCAAACCTATACCTGGAAATGGACTCTGTGGATGCAGCGATCCGGTACACCGACGAGTATATCGCACTGGACTCCCTGAACCTGCCCGTCAACCGGGTAAATGCGTTCGCCTATTTCCAGAAAGAGCAGTTCCGGCCGGCCCTCGACAAATACCGGAACCTCTCGCAACTGGGAGATAACACGGCCAACACCAACTATTACCTGGGACTCTGCTACCTGAAAAACGACAGCCTGCTGAAAGCCTACGAATGCCTGGACATGGCCAACAAGAAAGCAAAGGAAAAGAACCCACAGATACTCACTTACCTGGGGATTACAGCTATCGAAATGCCCGGATATGCCACCGAGGGAATCGAGGCAACGAAAAAGGCCATCGAGCTGATCATGCCGGACAGTACACTGATGTTCTCGCTGTATAACACGCTGGCCAAAGGGTTCGTGATGCGCCGTGAACTGAAAGAGGAGATCGTGGCTCTGAAGACATCGCTATCTTACAACCCGCAATCGTCCGTCACCCTCAACCACATCGCCTATGCCTACGATATACTGAAAGACAACAAGAATGCGGTCAGATACTACCAGCTCTTCCTCGACAGCATCAGCCGGCGCGAAAAGCTATCCGGCTATATGCAAAAGCTGAAAGACGCTGCCGAAGAGAGGCTGCAGTATTACAGGGAAGAAGAATTCTTCAAAGGAAATTAACCCAGCCCATGCTATTGAAGCGCTTGTCCGGCGGGAACGATCGAAACGGCTTCCTCCTTCCCCAGCGTGAGCATCAGCAGGCCATTGCGTACGGGGACGGCGGATTGTTTCAGGGTAGAACCGGTCAGGGAGATGGAGTAGATATCCACGGAAGATATTTTCTCCCAACCTTCCGGCATCAGCCAGCTGCGGCCTTCGTATCCGTCGCCCGAATAAGCGATGATCTCGTTGTCGTTCCAAAGGGCGGGGACGAATAGGTTGTCGTTCTCACGCAGGATGAAATCACCTTTGCGGATGATGTTCTTCCCGTCTTCCACACGTGCCACGACACCGTTGCTGTAATAGAGGGCTTCGTCGATAAAAGCAACCCGGTCGAGCCGGCTCAGGTAATACCAGGGCAGCGTCATCGTGCAGAACTGCGACAAGAAACCGGGCATATTCTCCTTATCTTTCTGAAGGATCTCTTCCCCCTGCATACTCGAACCGAAACGGAAATCGCCCTGTCCGTCCCGGTGCGTACGTCCGCGTGCCGACAGCCTTTCGGGTATCTGCATCTGGAAACCTATATCCGCCGGGAACCACCACGACATAGGTTGCAATCCCACGAAACCTTCGCCGGGAGGATGCGCCCAGAAGATGCCTTCGCCCGTGACGTCGAAGCCTTTCTCCCGCCAGTATTTGAAGATCTTGCGTTGGGTTTCCACCTCCTTGTACCAGTCGATCCCGCCGTTCTCAGGCTTGGCATGCCAGGGGCTCAACGGACGGTTTTCCGGTTGCCAGTAAGCCATGAAGGCGTCGATATGGATGGTGTGGCCGTCCCTCAGTTCGGGTATCATGTCGATCAGCCGGTCGATACGGGGTTTGGTGAAACCTTTCTCCCACTCTTTCGTATAGCTCAGGTGATAGGCTTTATGGCCTTTGATGTATTCCCAGATCGACTTCAGGTTGCCGTTGGCATCGCGGGCGATGATGTCGTTCTTGATGTAAGTGTCCCAGAGGGGACTTTCTTCAAAGGCGTCGACCATATTGATATGAAGGCTGACGGTCGTGTTATAAGCCCGTGCTTCGCGGATCAGCCAGCGGAGACTTTCCAGGGCGGTGGCATCTTCCTCCCGTTTGAGGTTGGGGTTGACGATACTCCAGTCGGGGTACAGGTGATCGTGTCCGCCACGTTGCCACCCCACCAGATAGATGATCTTCGGAATGCCGCGCGTCAGGTTGTCGATCCGCTTGACCACATCCAGAGCTTCGCTGAAGGTGCACAGGCGCGAAGGGTCTTTGTGCTGGAAGATGACGTTATTCGGGTCGGGCTCGTTGAGTTCGCCGTCGTATGCCACGAAGAGTTTCATAACGAGTGTCTGGTGATAGTCGCGGTAGTAAGGAGCCACTACGACCTGCTTCGCGGCAGCGTAAGTCGTACCGTCTTTCTGGTAAATGGCGGTGACTTCGGCCAGGCCTCCCTCTTTCGGGAGCAACTGGTCGCCCGACAGTGCCACGACTTCCACGTTGCCACTCGCACTGACCGTGCGGACAGCCAGAGCGACTTCCGACAAGGGGATGTCAATCGTCTTGCCATTGGAGTAATGCCCTGTGATCTGAATAGTTCCCCGTTCGCCGGGATTACGCACAGGGTTCAGGGTTTCCTTATCCAGTTGGATGTCTATCTTCTCCAGCGTACCCTGCGTGCTGCACGAGAGGAAGAGGAATAGTGTTAGAATATAAAAAAGTGCTTTCATGATGATAAATTGTTTGTATATATAAATAGTGCTACTACCTACACGAGGGTGATGACACCTCTCATACAGTAGCGGTGAGACCTATCCGCAGACGGTGGACTATTCGCATCATTCCGAAAGGACAATCAACCAACCCCGTTTCGGATCGACCGGGATCGGGGTACCGGGGGCGAATTCCTGCGCTTCCTGGAAGTCGGTGATTGCCGGGGCTACCATACGGACAGACGACGGATCGAGGCCGAGCTGCTTCCAGTCGATGCTGAGTTTAACCTGCTTCGGGGCGGTAGAATAGTTACCGACCGAGAGAAGGGTCTTGCCCTGCTTGATGTAGGTGGTTACTTTGACCTCCTTGTCGGAAGAGGTGACAGGCGGGTTATCCTCCCAGAAACCAACCATCTGCGCGTCCATGATGCCGAAGTCGTCCCAGAGCTTCCAGATGAAGCGGGGATCACAGGAGACACCTTCCGTAACCCAGGGCTGGCGGACGGTCATGCCGTATTGCATACCCAGCCATTTGTTGCCGCCACCGTGCAGCATATCGCCCATCAGTCCGAAGGGGATGCCGGAGACTTCCACGAGCCAGTTGGCAGGCGACATCTCGTCGTACATGAAGCTCTCGCCAAACCATACCTTATCCACATAGGGGAAGTATTCGGCATATTGGGTAGCCGGGCCGCGGGAGAAGCCGGTGTTCGAATGCAGGTCGATGATGCAACCCGGCTTCACGTCGTCCATCGCATGACGCATACGTTTCAGCATGTCGCGCCCGAAAGCGACGTCATCCAGGTAGAGGCCGTCGATGTCGGTGTGCTTCACCAGCCAGGCCAGTCCTTCGATGTAGTAGTTGTACCAGCGCGAATCGCCGGTAGCCGTCAGGACGGATGCATCGGCGGCGATGCCGAAGCCCTGGCCGTCGAGGTGCTGGTACCACTGGGGAGTATAGTCCGTTACGTAATGTTCCCGGCACCAGGGGAAACCGCCGCCGTTGCCGCCTTGCAGTATCTCGTCGCCCAGGCTACGCAATGCCCATACCTCGGGTAGTACGTTCGTCAGCTCACGGATGGTGTAGTAGATCTTCACCTTACAATCTTTGGCGTGCCATTCTTTCGTAAAGTCTTTTATCTTATCCGCAGTGATAAACGGGTAGTTGATGAACGGATTAAGTGCGTTGGCATGGTGTACGTTGATGATCTTGACGCCGACGTCGAGGTTCTCTTGTTCCGGAGCGGGTGCGAAACTGTTATGATAATAACGGTCGGTGAATTGACGGCGGGGCTCTATCTCTTTTACCGGAGTGATGAGCAGGGAGAAATCGAATGCAAGATCTTCGCCTGCCTTCAGGGTTCGTTCGCCGCTATAAGCGGTGGCGACGGTCTGGCCGGCACTGCGGTTGATACGGAAACCGCCTTTGCCGTCGTTGTACCAGCTTGCCGGATAGGCCGGACGGTAGAGGTTCAGCAGCGGGCCGGTGTAAGAAGCACCACGCAGTTCGCAATGGATACCGGCTTTCTCGGAACCGCACCAGAAGCTGTCGAAAGGCCATAGCCAGGAAGTGCTTTTAGAGGTGGGGATGGAGACGGCGTAGTCGTGCACGGTCTTTCCCCGGGTTTCCCAGCCGCCGGTATAGTTGTCGGGGGTTTCCTGTCCCGGCAAGCCCAGTCCCATGAAATAAGGGGCAGCGGCGCTTTTCATCGGTATCTCCAGGCGGATGTCTTTGATCTGTAAATCTTTTTTGGGGGAGATGGAATAGACGTAGTTGATCCAGCCGTCGAACTCCATCGTCGTGTGGCAGGTCAGCGACAGGTCGGTGTCTTCGGCTCTCCAGCGTCCGGTGACTTTGCCTGCGGACTGGCCGGTGACTTCGACCGTACCGTTCAGCCTTTTCTCACCTGCATCCGTCCGGATGATGAAGCGCACGGGGGAAGCCAGCAACTCATGTCCCCAGGAGTCGATAGAGGACGGAAGGCCGGTGGGCATGTCGAGACTGACGGTACGTCCCAGGCAGGAGATCGTGTTGCTTTCGAGCGAGAGGTTGCTGTAACCGGTTGTCGGTTTATCGGTGATGCCCAGTGTCGAGTTCAGCCAGCGCAGACGGCTGTGCCGCCAGGGTTCGTTGTCTCCCCTATCGGCCAGGGCTTTGCCGGACACTTTCAGTTCGATGTCGACAGGGACGGCGTAACCGGTTTCGTCCGTGATCACGATGACTCCCTTATAGGTGCCAGCGGGTTGGTCTTCTTTCAGGTCGATACCGAACCAGAGGGGCTGCACGGCATCCGGGGCGACGCTTATCTCCTTGGTGAAAGGTTTGCCTAACGGGTTTACCCCATTGCGGTTGAAGCAGGTGATTGCTTCCGCCGGGATGATGTTATTGCCGCTCTTCAGGCCGGATGTTTCGTAGATGACGCTTTTGAGCTCCTCTTTTCCTGCCCAGACACCCAACTGGAAAGCGTAGTATTCGTTCGGCATGGCCGTTCCCCTGAAGGTGGAATGATCCGGGCTTTGCAGCCATTTATAAGGGATATGGGCTCTCATGCGTATCGGGTGGGTACGGTCTTCGGGAAAGACGAGGAAGCGGCCGGGGTTGGCCTTGCGATAGTTATCTTTCTCGTTTGCCGTTGCGATCACTTCCATCGGATAGAAGCTGTCGAAGGCGGTACGCGACTCCACACGGGTTACTTTTGCCTGCGGGAGTCCTTCTGAAACGGCTGGCCATTGCGGGTCGGGAGCTTCCTCCTGCGGGTAATAACCCCGGTGATAGTTCCCCCACCCTTCCTGCACACGGTAAGGGAGATAATAGAAATAATAGGTTCCTTTCGCTTTGACCGGGCCGAAGACGAGTTGGCACTGTTCGTTGTCGACCTTTATCCGCCGGATGTTGGGGATGGTGTCGCCGGTTTCCGCCTGTACGATCAGGAGACGGCGGTTTTCAACGTCCTTGTCCGGTCGCCGCCAGTCGAAAGAGAGCTGCACGGCTTCGGCGGGGTTATCGACAGTCAGTACGGCACGGTGGTTTCCCAGGGCTTCTTCCCATTGGGTTTCGGCTACGGTATAGGTGTATGGTGCCTGTGGCGTATCATGTACGCAGGACATTCCCAGACAGGCGAATAGCACGGATAATAATGAGTGTTTCATTCGGTATAATTTAAAGGTGTTACAATTCGGATTTATAACGGCCGGTAGAAGGGAAAACGGAGACAGCTTCATCCGGTTCGAGGGAGAGGCGGACAGTTCCTTTTTCGCAGGCTACACTTGTTTTATAGGAGATACCGGCAGGGGTTATCCGATAGATATCCACACTGTGCACATCCGACCAGTCGGGTGGCAGTTGCCAGGTCTTGTCTGTATATCCCTTGACGGAATAGGCCATGTATTCGCGGCCGGCACGCCAGAGGACAGGCATAAAGAGGTCGTCGTGATCCCGCAACAGCCGCTTATGGTGGGTGATGGTCGAGTCTTTCAGCGATACGGTGAGGTCGTCGTTATAATAGGCGATACGGTTTTCTCCTTTTCCGGTCAGGTTCTCCCGTTTGTAACGGTTCAGGTAGACGTAAGGGAGGGTTCCGGTATAGAACTGGTAGCGGTATTTGTCGATCCAGTCGGGTGCGGGCAGGAAGTCGTTGTCAACTCCGCCGAAGCAGTCTTCTCCCCGGCCGCTCATGCCGAACAGGAAGCCCAGTTGAAGTTGTTCCCGGGTCAGGTCGGGAAACTGTTTGGCGAAGAGGTAGGAAGCTCCTCCGGTGGTCAGGTAAGCGGGGTATTTCATATAGTCCGCTTCTGTGGCTTCAAACCAGAGGTACCACGGAGTCAGGCCGATAAAGAGGTCTTTCCCTTCCCGCAGACGGTTGAAGCTCTCGTGCGTGACATCGATCCCTTTCCCCCTGAAGTAACGGAAGATCCTTCGCTGGTAGTTCTCTTCTTCTTCCCATGAGATCTTTTCATAGGGGTTGTCGCGTACAAAGAAGGCGTCGATCATGATCGATCCGGCATCCTTCAGGAAAGGCAGCAGCTCCAGCAAGGCGTCGATACGCTTCACGGCATAACCACTCTCCCACTCGTTCTTATAACATATCTGATAGGCTTTGCGTCCGTTCCATACACCTATCTGCATCGGAGTGCCATCGGTGTTGCGGGAGATAAAGCCTTTAGCGAGGTATTCATCCCATAACGGGCTGTCGTCGTAGGCATCGGTCATATTGACGTGGACGCTGATATGGGTGTTGTATTTCTTTGCTTCTTCGGCCAGCCATAGCAAGGATTCACGGCCGGTGGCGTCGCAGTCTCTTTTCAGGGTGTTGTTCACTTCAAACCAGGCGGGGTATTTATCGTCATGCCCTTTATATTGCCAGCCTACCAGATAGAGGGTCTTCGGTAGCCCCCTTGTCACGGCATCCATCTGCTTGACGAGCGACAAGACTTGCTCGAAGGTATAGCATAGCACCGGGTCTCCTTTTTCATCGGGGTACGAAAGCATGATCTTCATCAATTGCATCTGATGGTAGGGATGCATGTAAGCCTGTTCGGGTTGCATCGTCTTCGTCCAGTCGTATTTCTCACCGGAGATCTCCCGCCACGACTCTTTCGACAGGCCTTGGGAGAATAAGGACTGGCTGGCAAGCATGAACACAAAACATGCCAGCCATAACTGAGTTTTCTTCATCTTCTTCATTTTTACATTCGTTTGTTTACAGAGAAAAGGCTGTCCGTCCTCATACAGGGTCGGACAGCCTCAGGATTTCAGATCTAAGGATATAAATATATAGGTTACTTATTCAATGCAGTGATCTGGATTGTCCAATCTTTCTTTGTGCCGTTGGCGGCTTTTACCAGGTATCTGCGCGTGGTAGAAAAATCACCGGGTGAACCCAATGTCGGAGCACCGTCCTGCGGGGTAATGACTGCCGCTGTGGAGAGGTTGAATTTTCCTACGAGATTGGTCAGTGCAACAGTATTGCGGATCGCTTCCGTGAAAGGGCCGTCGGCTGCCGGAACCGAAACCGTGCAAGTGATCGTTCCTGTTTCCGCATTGATTACTTTATCGTTTACAGACAGAGTCACGACTTTCACGATCGGCTCTCCGTCGATCCATACATCTGTCGGATCTTTATAGCGAAAATCAAACTTCACGTCTGTGATATTGGCTTCTTCGAATGCGGGCAGGTCATCCAGGTTTCCTTCCAGACAGGATGAGCATACCAAAACAAGCATTAATAACAGACTATTCTTCACCAGTTTTATCATATTCTTTTTCATACTTCTTTGTATTAATGATTAATCATCGATTACCAACCCGGGTTCTGTGGGCCTAAATTAGCGTTACGGTCGATCTGTCCCTGCGGGATAGGAAGCAGGTAACGGCGGTCTTCACGGAACTCGCGGATATCATTATCGCCATGCGTCACTTTACCTACGTAGAAGGATGTACGATCTTTTGTTATTTCTACGTAAGTCGGTATTTCTGTAAATCCGGCAATCTTACCACCCGGTGCTACGCCGTTATTGGCAGCGCCACCGTGTTTACCCCAACGCAGCAAACTCCAGTAATAGTCGTTCTCCATCGGCAGTTCGCAACGGCGTTCCTGTTTGTAGAAGTTCCAGGCTTCCTGCAGGTTGGTGACCTGTTTGGCCGGCAGTTTACCGTGTACCGTGCGGGTCTGGTTACAGATGGCGACTGCATCCGCATAGTTACCTTCGCCCATTCCGGCCAGCCACAAGATGGCTTCGGCTTTATTCAGCAGGACACGTCCGTAACGGGTCACAACGTAATGGTAGTCGGTCGGTGTGCCGGCCAATACGCGAGGATCTACGTTATATACTCCTTTCTTCCAGTAGTAGTTGGTCAGTCCCATGTGAGGGCCTAAGCCACCGTTTGATTTACGCCATAAGTTACCGTTTACCGTCATATAAATATCCTCATTCCACCAGGTACAGCCATCGTAAGCGAATGTTCCGTAGAATCGGGCGTCACGGTTGTTGTACATGACCTCGCTAACTGACTTGTCACCTTTTGCATTACCGTAGAATAATACTTCCGCTTTTTCCTGTTCGATAGTCCAAGCGGGGGCTGATCCCTGGGTAAGAGTAATATTATTTTTGAACTGGGATGATTCGGTCCAGGGAACGCCTTGTCCGGTAGCCTCGTCGATCACGTCATAGCAATCTACCAGGTTCTGTGTAGGAGCCCACCATAACCAACCGATGAAAGGTTGTCCGCCGTTTGTCTGGAACAAAGGGCCGCAGCCGTTCTTGATCAGGTTGTCGTTGTTGGTGTTAGGCATTATGTTCTGCAATGGGACAATATGATCCGTATTGGTATTGGCCTTATCCCGGTAAATGGCAAAGATGATTTCGTTTGAATAACGGTCTTTCTCGTTGAAGATATTCCCGAAATCAGAAGCCAGGGAAGCACCTTCCACTGCATCGGCTGCGGCTATTGAAGCCTTCAGCCATTCTCTCTTTTTGTTAGCGTCCGTTTCGTAAGCGGCAGCCTGTAGGGCAATCTCCGATTTGAAAGCATAAGCCATGTTGCGTGACAGCTCACCGGATTTGGGAGCGGTTGGCAGATCAGGCAATGCTGCATCTATATCATTCAGGATATAGGTGTAACTTTCGGTAGTCGTTTTTGTGGTAGGCATCATTAAACCGGCATTGGCTGTATCGGCTGGAGCCAACACTTTGTCTATCCACACAAAACGTCCCATCGTACGAGCTTGTTGATAATAGAATAAAGCCCGAAGCAATTTAGCTTTAGCCGTAAGATCTTTTGCTTCCGATTCCGAGAGTCCTTGTCCCTGGTATTCTGCCGCCTTCTCTATGATCAGGTTACAACGACGAATCTTAGAGAACTGATTCTTAAAATCATGAACATCTGTATACCGATCGAGTTGCTCGCGAACAAAGCCAATCCCTCCATTTGAGTGTACGGCATTACTTGTCCGTTCTTCCCAGGTTGTCTGGTTTCCATTTATATAACCATACATTATATCACTCATCGTTCCGGTAACAAAAGCATCAGCCGTTGATTTAGACCCCCATACGGTTGCTTCATCATACGATTCGAAAGGCTGCGTATCCAATACATTACAGGAAGTAATTCCAAGTAAAATTGATAAGGATGCTAATGATACTATATTTTTAAGTTTCATAAGTCAATTCTTTATTTAGTGATTAAAATCCTAGGTTCACGCTTACTGAATACACACGTTGTACCGGGTAGTCATAGTTGTTGGTACTACCGTTTTCAGGGTCGAAACCATATTTCGTTGCAGGCGAGATCGTAAATAGATTCTGTCCGCTCAATACTACCTGACACTTATAGAGCCATTTAACGTTCTTCAGCAACTTCGTACGGAAATCGTAGCCGAGCTGCAACGATTTAAGACGGATATAACGTCCGTTCACCAACCAATAGTCGGATGTTTGATAGTTGTTATTTCCATTCACGTTAGAGTTCATTGCAATTCTCGGGTATTTCGCATCCGTATTATCCGGCATCCAGTAATCCATCTGATAAGGATAAACCATTGTATAACCTCCGGTAGACTGTCCACGTACTACGTCATCCAGATACATATCACGTGATGTTGCTCCCTGGAAAAGAATATTGGCAGAAAAACCTTTATAAGAGAGGTTGGCATAAACACCATAGTTACCACGCGGGAAATTATTCTTACCGATACGCCACTGGTCGTTATCGTCGATAATACCGTCACCATTCATATCCTTGTAGATAATATCACCGGCAACAAGATTGGTCGAACCATCCCGGCGAGGCATGTTCATTGCCTGATCGGAGTTCTTATAATATCCCAGGTTCGTATATCCGTTACCCCAATATCCGGTTTGCTGAACAGAACGTCTATACGGGTTCTTCTGGCTGGCCAGGTCTTCATCCCAGGCATTGGATACCAACTGGTCGAAATAGGTAAAGTTAGCACCCACTTCATAATTAAAATCACCAAAATGATCCTTCCAGGAGAGATTAAATTCGTAACCTGCGCGACGATGTTCGCCATTTGACTTAACTTTAGGAAGCGACAGTCCCAGTGGGTCTGCATAATCTACATTTGAAGGAGAGGTCAGATAACCGGTTGTTCGCATATAGAAGTAGTCAAAACTACCTGCAAGCCGTTCGCCCAATGTATTGAAGTCGAAACCAACGTCGAAAGAGTTACGAGTGTACCAGGTAATATCATCACTGATCAATGCACCTTCGCCAAAGGTCGGGACAATCTTGCCATCTATCACATAGCCACGTTCATTTAAATTATATGAAGTAAGATAACTGAATGGAGAAACGGCATTAAGCCCTACTTGTCCATAAGAAATACGTGCTTTAAAGAAGTTCAGGATATTACGGTCTTTAAGAGGCTGAAAGAATGATTCTTCCGATATAGCCCAGGCTGCAGATCCCGAAAAGAAGTTACCCCAGCGACGATCTTTCGGAAATAAATCGCTACCGTCATGACGGAGAGAACCTTCAATATAATATTTCTTCTTATAATTATAAGCAGCCCTGGCTACAAGACCGGCTTGCCCTGCTTCGCTTTCACTGCCACCATTTTCCATCGTGTCGGAAGGGCCTGCTCCCAACTGGTCGATCATAAATATATAATTTTTACGCAGAGCATTAAATCCACGGTAAAATTGATAGCTTTGTTCATATCCGATAGTAGCCGAAACATTATGTGTTTCATCTAAAAAGGAGCGATTGTAGTCGGCAAAGTACTGCATAGTCCACTGGCGATAACTTCCTGTATTATACCTTAAACTAACAGGATAGTCAGGGCCCGTATTGCCTTCCAGGTCATATTGCGGAGCCGTCTTTGTCCAAGTTTTGGTATCGAACATACCGAAGCGATAGTTACCGCTAACCTTTAGTTTTAATCCTTCGACACCTATCACCTTCCATTCGGCATTAAATAAGCCGTTAACCATTTTAAAGTCTTCTTTATAATAACCTGATTCTGAAGATATCTCCGCTAACGGATTATCATAACCAATATAGATCTGTCCGTCTTGATTACGATCGAGTTCCATCGGGCTTTTATTCTGAATATGGCTCCATGTTGCCCAATAACCGGTAGAATATTGTGAACGGGGTGTTTTCATATTCTCAATATATCCGTCCAGTCCAAAGTTTAAGGTCAGACCTAAATCTTTAAATTCGGAAGATTCATTCATACGAATATTATAACGCTTATAACTTTCAGCACTACCTTTATACATCGATCCCTGGTCGTATGCCTGGAAGGAAACATAATATTTATTGAAATCCGAACCGCCTCGAACGGCCAATGAATGCTTGCTTTCAGGTGCAAAGTTACGAAGCATTACCTTTTGCCAGTCTACATTCGGATAATTATACGGATCGGAACCGGTGCGGTACTTATTCAATTCATCATCCGTCCATCTTCTTTCGAGACCATACAGATCACGAACCGTATTATCAAAAGAAGCCCTCTCAAACGAGTTAAGTTTTTCTTCCAGGTAAGTCGGTTCGCTCCAACTCTGGTTAAAGCTATAATCTACACGAAGTCCTTTCAGCCCTCCTTTTGTCTTAACTACCAAAACGCCATCACCTGCACGAGCACCGTATACAGCAGCGGCTGCAGCATCCTTCAGGATAGACATCGACTCTATATCATCTGTATTCAAATTAACAAAGTCATCATATTCGGAAACAAAGCCGTCGATAACTACAATCGGTGTTCCACCACCACGTATAGACACAGTAGACTTTTTACCAAGACCACCACCCGCTTGTGTAACGATCAAACCGGCAGCACGTCCGGCCAACGCGTCTGTGATATTAGGAACCGGAACGTTCTTGATTTTCTCTGCATCTACGGTAGATACGGCAGAGGTAAGATTACGTTTAGAGTTTGTACCGTAACCGATAACAACTACTTCTTCCAACGCTTTCGAGTCTTCCTTCAATGTAATATTCAAGGTCGTCTTACCGCCAACCACAACTTCCTGTGTAGTGTAACCGATAAAAGAGATAACTAATACAGGAGCTTTGATATCTTTCAGGTCTAAAGAGAATTTACCTCTCATATCGGTAGTTGTACCTACACCGGTTTCCCCTTTTACAAGGACATTGGCACCGATCACCGGTTCACCGAAGTCGTCGACAATCGTACCGGTCACAACTGTATTGTTTTGTTGTGCCTGCTGTTTTACTTCTTCTTTTTTGAATAATACGATATGCCTGTCCGTAATCCGGTATCCCAACGATTTGTCACGTAACAGGGCATCCAATACTTCATTAATAGATTTATTTTTCATATCTACGGATACGTTCTCATTGAGATTTACTTCATCCAGTTTGTAGACAAAGGTAAACTCCGACTGATTCTCGATGGATTTCAAGACCTGAAGGATCGTTCCGTTTACTTCAAGGTTCAATTTTGTTACCTGGGAATAAGAAAGAGATGCTGTGGCTTCCCATATACAAACAAAGAGGAACAATAAGGCTAATTTTGTGATTTTTAAAATCGGATTGCGTGTCTTAGGAGAAATATTCTCCTCATTCATAGAGCTTTTTGCCCCATGAAACACTCTAATTAAATGTTTATTCATACATTTGCAAAATCTAATTGATTATTTATGGCAATTGGTAGTTGCCGTTTACTTAAATGATCTGCGCTTAGAGCATAAATTGGGGATGTTGGTAGCATTCCCAATTTTTTTACCTGGTCTTACGTACTGTTCATGGTCTTCAATTAATTTTTAAGGTTCAACAATTATTTATCTGATATACACATCCCTATTCTTTATCTCAAACTTATAGCGCATTGAGATTTGCAGAATAGACAATATTTCCTCCAGTGACTCCTTATGCGTAAACTGTGCTGTTAAGAATACCTCTTTTATCGATTCATTTTTCAAATGAAACTTCACATTAAAAGAACGCTCCAAAACACCAAGGATCTCTCCAAATGTGATTTTCTCAAAAAAGAAGTCACCTGTCACCCACGAAGTATAAGAAGAAGTCCTGACGGGACGTACCTCTATACTTCCACTCTCTTTGTCAAACAGTGCCTGTTCGCCCGGAACTAGTATCCTGTCGGCTGTTGCAGTACTGTTCTTTTCATTGTATAATGCAACCGATCCTTCTATCAATGTAGTCTCGATTACTCCTGAGTGTGCGTCTGCCAGGATATTGAATTCCGTACCCAGCACTTGTACACGCATTCCTTCCAGGTTCACGATAAAAGGCTTTTCCTTATTCTCGGTTACATCAAACAATGCTTCCCCTATCAATTCTATTTGCCGTGTATTTTTATCAAAAACTTCGGGATAACGGATATATGAATTACCGTTCAGCCATACGGTGGTGCTATCCGGCAAAAGTACCCGTGTCTTCGAACCGGCCATAGAGGTAATTTCCATATACGCCAATGGCCTGGGTTCGGTATGTATCTTATATAAAAAAGAGGAAACAATAAGTAAGGCAATCGAAGCAGCGATAGATGTGTACTTCCATACGGAAGATACTCCCATAATGATCGTTTCTGAATTCATGATTCGTTGCCATAATTTATCGTAGACGACATCCGATTCTGTTTCTACCGGCTTGAACTGAATGCGTCTCATGATCTCTTCATCTTTTCTTTTTTTTATATTCGACATCTTCTTTATTTATAATAATTATCCCATTCATATATATAGATGACAGGTCTCAGAAAAAACCCTAATAAGGAAGTTCACTTTTAACATTTAAAGAAATGAGATATAAAATAACAAGCCGGGAGATACAGCTTCCGACTTTTTTATATATATTTGTTTCGTGCTTAAAAAGCAAAGCGTTGCGGCACATTCACATAGTAAAAACATAAGCGTTAAAAATATTGTCCTAAATACGAAATCTAGACAATTTCATTATAGACGGATAGTAGACAACAAACGCTCATGTTCTTTATCTTGTTATATACGTACGTATACCCATGGGTGTACCTATATATCAAATAAAGAGCGTGGGTATGTTGTTTATATCGTCTATAAGGTAGTCTAGAACCTCGTATTTAGGTATATTCAGCAGTTCCCACGCTTTCTTTATGTTCAATCCGGACGGGGAATTTCCGGGTAACACAAATAGGTCACCTTATGAATTATAAAAGCTCATCGCCACAATCACTCCTGTATTCCTCTGATTTACTGGAACATCACTACGTTAATTATTTCATTAAAAAGATAGAGAACAAACTGCACGTAAAAGAAAAGCCGTATATTTACTCCTGTAAAAACTACTTATTTTCTTTAGTATCGAGATAAACCACTGAACTCTGAACGTATGAAATTTAGGACAAGAGGATACGCTAAATCATCCCTGATCGATAATATAGCCAAGGGAGACGAAAAGGCTTTTCGTCTGCTCTTCGACATGTATTATCAACAGTTGTTCCATCATGCACTTTATTATTTATCTTCAAAAGAGCAAGCGGAAGAAGCAGTGTCTGATGTATTCTTTATTATGTGGAAGAAGCGGGAGACGTTGGACAAGATTGAGAACATTGAAAGCTATCTTTATACATCTGTTAAAAATCAGGCATTACATTATATACGGAGAACAAATGAACCGGAAAAAGACTCGCTGGAGCTATATCATATAGAAATAATTTCGGATGGAAGTGATCCGGAAGCTAAATTATTAGCCCAGGAGCAGCAGGAGCTTATACAGAAAGCAATCCATTCTTTACCAGAGAAATGCAGGGAAGTATTCAGATTGTTTCTTTCGGATAAACTCAAACAAAAGGAAATAGCAGTCTTACTAGCTATATCACAAAAAACGGTCGAAGCACATATTGCAACAGCTTACAAGAAAATTTATGCGTATTTAAAAAAAGCAGATTGAAAACAATTGAAGAATCACTTTAACCGAACTAATATCAATACATCATTGTCTTCTTCTTTCAACCCATTCGCCCATTCTGCAAGCTTCCTGCTTGTAGTATGAGATAGTTTTTCTTTTACCTCCTGAGCAAGATAAGAAAAGATTAGATATTCTCTTTTTCCAATAGACCAACAATCGTAAATTGATACAGGAATACCTTCATCTATATCATTGAGGATTTCTCTTGCCGGATGGCGGAAAAACAGATCCCGACTTTTATCATACAGACAAAGATTATATTCGCTGTTCTGACGATACTCGATGAATAAATAATTAGGAGTATCTAAAATCGTTCTTGCTTTCAGACAAGAATTATCCGTTTTATCTGTCATTTTTGCCGGTGTAAGCCGAAAACTTCCTTTTGACCATAGATATGCTATACTTTCTTGTGAATCATTTAAATGGAAAATAGTATCATTGAAATGATTCCAGTAAAGTAATGTACCATCTGCGGATTGACAGGTATAATTGCCTCGAATAGAGATTTCATCAGAGGTGAATTTTATATCAGTATTTGGTTTAAGCGTTATTATCCGGCCATTATTTGCATCCACTCTTCCCCAAAGATAAGGAGATTGATTTATTGATGTATGAATCAACGAAAAACAATATAAGCTTTGATTCTGGTATTTAATATAAATAGGATTAAGATTATCCGGCAATTTAATCCGGTTCAGAAAAGAACCGTCTAATGAATAAACAATTACTTCCGGATTACATAATATGAAAATTCTTTTATCTTCCCTATCGACAGTAAATTGTAAACACCGGGTATATTCTTCCGGCCCGGGGCCTGAAGAACCGATGGTTTGTATATAGTTGCCGGAATTGTCGTACTTTAGTAATTCATCGCCCGTACTTATTAAAATGAAGCTATCTATATATTCACAATGCCGGATGCCACGAAAAATGACAGTCGTATCAAATGATACATATATGACACTGTCTGCTATATCCGATAACTTTATTTCTTTATTAATAAACAGATCCGGATTTATCTCAGGCACTGTACCTTTTTGATTTTGTTGACAAGCTAATAAAATAAATAACAGGAAAGCTAAACAGTATTTCATAATCTATCAAGTAAAAAGTATAACATAATATGCCTTCTTTATATAAAGAGAAGGCATATTACATTAAACCCTTATAAATGAATGTTTTATTAATGTTTTATAACTAAAGAGGAATATCTGTTCAGATTTTATTGCTACTTATTTGGGGTCGTCTGATAACTGAAAGTAGAGACTATATTATCTGTTGTCCGGATAGTCAGTATGAAATTGCCGACTTCCTCTTTACTGAAATTCGATTTACCGGAGAGTGTCACTTTCGTTTTTCCATAAGGAGCGAGTGACGGGAGTTTGGTTTGTCCGATTTCCGTCTTTTTGCCATCCTTTAGTTGTTCCAGTTTCAAAACGGCCGGTTTGGATGTTACCTGGCCGAAATTCTCCACTTCGATAGTCATATTCCGACCATCTGCGGCAAAGACAGGCATACGGGCGGAAAGGATCGGATCGTTATAGCTGATCCAAGGGAGACGGGCATATCCGTAGAGTAGTTTGCCGGCAGTTGTTTTTCCCAATAACTTGGGAGCGAACTCTTCGGCTGTGATACCATTACCTTTGGCATCGAAAGTGACAATCAGGTCTTTCCCTTCTTTCGCAGTACTTAAGACTTTACTTCCTTTTCCGAAATTTACTTCCGTAGAAGCACCGAAGCGTAAGGAGTTGAGATCGATATCCGTTTGCGGGTTAAATCCTTCTTCGGCAGCGATCTTTACACGGATCGTTTTCGTATTCGGTGTAATAGGTTTTGTGTCGAGGACCGTCAGCAGCAAACCCGGATTTAACGGGATACTGATATTTTTAGAGCTATGGTTATCATTCGGAAGGTCTTCATGCTTCAGGGTGTCGATCACTGCAAAGTTGGCCTGGATGGCACGACCGTATTCGTCTTGCAGGATTTTAATACGTTCGTATTTAAACCAGTCCTCTACTTTTCCGTCTTTATGGACAGAGATACCGGGAAGATAGGCTTCACCCGGATCGGTTACCCAGTTGACACCATCTTTCGAGCGCAGGTAGAAGGCGATACGTCCCAGCCAGTCATTCACGATCAGGTGATACTGGACATGATCGCGCCAGACAACAGGGTCTTCGAACTCGCCTTTTACCGGGGGATATACCCGTTTATCCGTAATCTGGTTGTAAGGGGAAAGTCCTGTTTGACTGATCCATACACCGCCGCCACGGCATACCATCAGGTAGGATCCGTCCTCGCGTTGCGAGAAAGTGAGGTTCGATAAGCCTTCGATTATAGGGCGGTCGCGTTTATCGAAGTCGAACTTATTGTATGTCCACGGGCCATTAAGGTCGTCTGCCAGGTAATAACCGTCGATGACATAAACGACAACACGGCCGTCTTTCAGGCGAAAAGCTTCGGGGTTATGTCCCGGGCCGATGGTATCTTTAATCATAAAAGGGCCGATGGAATTGTTGCATACTGCGTGGTAAACCGTCGAGTTCGGCCAGAACATATGGCCTTTAGGTGAGTTTTCCGGCCAGCCGCAGACGTATAGATGATATTGCCCTGCATTATCTTTTATAATGTTTCCTCCCCAATAAGAACGTACATTATCTTCAATACCGTTATCTATATATCGGGGGATTACATTTTTTGCGCCCCATACGTCACTACTTAATTTTCCGGCAGGCATCGGAAGAAAACGATCCATAAACCGGGCTCCTTCCACCAGGTGATCCCATTCTGCCGGGCGCGGTCTTTCGGTGACCTGTGCATCTGTATTTTGAGTGCTCAGTAAGAGGGCGGCTGATGCGCATAAGAATAAAGAATAGAGTTTCATCGTATTAAGAATTAAGTTATTAATGGATCAAATGTATAACTTTTGCTGCTTGGGTACAGCCGCTTATACGAAAAAAAACTACGCAAAGGTTTGCGTAGTTCTTATAGGGGAATAGCACTATTGTGCTGGTTTGACAGGACTATTATAGTATCTTGCCGGGACTATAGGAGTAGCTGGATAAAATAGTAGTCTTGCAGGAAGCTACTCTTCTTTTATATCTTCAGCCGTTCTTATTTGATTTTTCATTAAACGGCTATGATAACTGTTTGTGATATCAGACCATCCGGTTTCTATCCAAAGTGGTTCTTTGCAACAAGTTTGTTCCCATTGGTTTAACTGCTTCATTAGCTCTTGTGCTTTTTCAGGTTCTTCGGATAAGATATTATGCATTTCTTCTACATCCTGATCCAGGTTATACATGACAGAGTCTACACTGCGGGTAATTATCAGCTTATAAGAACCGGAGCGTATAGCACGTGTATCCATTTTGTGCCAATAGAGGGTATCATGCGGATTACCTGTTTTTTCTCCTGAAAGATAAGGTAATAAAGAAACACCATCAATCGGTTTATGCAACTCATCTTTCTGAATATCTAAAGCATCAACTATTGTTGCAAAGATATCCAGAGAAGATGTTAATCCACTGAAAGGCTGTTTCTCCTTAAAGCGATCGCCCCAGACAACAAAGAATGGAACACGCTGTCCACCTTCAAATTTATTACCCTTAAATCCTTTTAATGGAAGATTTGATGATTGGTTAGTCGTAGAGCCGCCGTTATCACTTAAAAAGAATATAATTGTGTTATCAAATTGTCCTGTTTCTTTCAGTTTATCTACAATCTTGCCGACCCCCCGATCCAAAGCATACATCATAGCAGCATATTTCTGTCGGGGCTGGTCTTTGAAACGTGCCAAATCTTCTTTAGTTGCTTCATTGGGGGAATGAGGAGCTGTATAAGACATATAAAGCATAAACGGTTGATTATTTTCTGCAATAAATTTTTGTGCTTTAGAAGTCAGTTCATCTGTAAAATAGCCATCGAAAGAAAGATTCCGGCCATTATATTGATATTGTTGTAAACTACCCTCCTTATCACTGGTTTGCGGATTATAAAAATAAGAACGATGTCCGGCTAACAATCCGTAGAATGTATCAAAGCCTTTAGCTTTTGGCTGTTGAGATGGTAGGGCGCCCAAATGCCACTTTCCTATACATGCGGTATGATATCCCTCACGTTTTAACAGGGCAGAAAGTAACTCTTCACTTTCAGGTATACCATTACCTTCTTTATCCAGATTACATTCATATCCATATCGTTGCCCATATCTACCGGTTAACATCATTGAGCGGGATGGACTACTTACTGTTGCTGCCACATGTGCATCTGTAAAGATACAACCATTAGCTGCCAGATGATCTATGTTCGGAGTTTGTATATCTTTTGCACCCATAAAACCGAAATCTGCATAACCGGCATCATCTGCAAGTATTATTAATATATTTGGTTTTTCTGCTCCCTCTTTTTGGCCGGATGAGCAAGAAATCAGGCTGGAAACAGTACTAAGATATATATATACAAACCGATTGATCTTTATTGATTGATTTATTTTCATTTTTATCTGTTTATTTATTTTTTCTTTCTAAAGGTGACGGAATTTTTTTAGCATATTTATCCCGGTCACATACAATCTTTCCATCAATATATTCTAATTCTGCAATCTGAATAGATGCACGATGGTAATTCCATGTATTTTCTCCGACCTCTATTCCATTTATATCATATATGCGTCCCGGATGAGTGAAATAGAAAATAAATGCACGATCTTCCAATACAACTACATCACAATGTCTCCCCTGATCAAAATCGTCTGGACGGAGCCCTGGTTTATTCAATATAGTGGAATTATATTTCCATTGTGAAGCATCATCCGATTCATAGCAATGTAATCCGACATAGCCTAAATTACATTCATCAATAATATTCCAATATTTATTTTTCCAGTAAAAAACAATTGGTCCTTCATGAGAGACATCGTCTATCTCGCATTTTCCTGTTACTGTCCATGTATCTAAATTCTTACTGGTACCTGTATATGTTTTAGAATCCGGTGATTTATACCACATTTTCCAGCTTCCATCCGGCATTTGAAAAGCAGAAGCATCTATACAACCATGTGTGCCTTTAATTTCTTCCACTAAATCCCAATTTATCAAATCTTTACTTTTATAAAAGACAAGCCGGCAATCCCCCCCCCAAAAAGGATGTATACCCGGAATAAAAGTAACGATCATATAATAGGTATTTTTATATTTGAAGACATCCGGGGCCCAAAAAGTGCTTTGTCCCTGTAATGGTTCAGGTAAGTTTGCCGTACCAACATAATACCAGTTTTTACCGTTGTCTTTTGTGGCTGCAATACCTACTTTAGAACCATACACACAGGCTACATCCTGAAGATTAGGCACATTGGCACGACGTTGGGTATAAAAAATCCACCATTCCCGCCTTTCTTCATTCCATTCAAGTGTCGGGTCCGTACAACCGTCATAAATCGGACAACGAAATAGTGGAGCCGGAGCATGTTCTATGTCAAAAGGCTTTTCTTGCGCAAAAAGTCCTGTTTTACAAAACAAAATGATCAATATAAATAATGTAATTCTCATGTTTTTCTGATTTAATAATTTATTTTTCAAGTTAATAAAGGGATATCTCCCCCAGCCCTGCACGTCCTTCCGAGACATCCTCGATGGTTAAACGGAGATATTTTATTTCACGGTCTACCGTCATCGGCTTAAATTCCCAGCCGGTACATTCCCGTTCGTAAAGAGGTTCCCAATGTTCGCCGTCACGGGAAGTTTCTACTTTATGTTTGTAGGAAGAACTGTCTTTCTGGAAAAGGATACGGCTGGCCGCTACATAAACCGGACGATCCAGGGACAAGGTAACCACCTGTGGGAGTTTATCTTCCCCTGCGATCCACCAGGTATGATCGTCGTTATCTATTATATTTGATGCGGGGTAACCGTTCTGGCTACTACCGACCTGTACGGAAGCGATCTTTAAACGAGGTCTTTCCAGCATACGTTTTTGCCAGGAAGATGGCTTCACGATTACATTATCTTCCTCCTTACCGGTAAATGCGATATGTTCTCCATCCGGCAGGTAAGAAATTTCAGCGGGAACTGTTCTAACTTCGGCTTTCCCGGCAGATAGTCCATCTGCTGTAGCTTCTACCGTTATGTTTCCGGCTTTCTTCGTTGTCCGTATAAAAGCAAAACCGATACCACCTTCCACCTTTTGCGGATTGATACCGATACGGCTGATCGTGTCGCCTATCAATGTGCCTTCACCGGATACCTTGATCCGTATCTCCTGTTGAGAATTATAGACTAAAGAACCATTTTTATCGCAGACCTTTACATAAACGGGAATCATATCCGAGCCGTCTGCTACGGGAGTTATGCCATTGGTTTTAATATCGACAACCAAATGATCCGCCTTTTCCGGTGTCGTCACGTTATGGGTGGCTACTACTTTTCCATCTGTCAAGGCTTCCGCTCTCAATGTACCGGCTTCATATGTCTCGGCATTAAAGATAAAGGCAGGGCTTCCTCCTTTTTCTACGATCGAACGCTGGAATGGGGTTCTTTCCTCCCGCGTTTGTTTTCCTATCAGTTTATCGTTACGGTATAACCTGACCTCATCACAATTAGAAAAGACCGTAATATCTGTCGTGGATGAACTAAAATCTTCCGAAGCATTATAAGAGGCGATAAAAACCATCGGGCCTTCATATAATCCCGGCTGGGAAACAGATTGATCGCGCATACTCTGCAACATGAAATAGCTGAACTTCGGATAACGGTTGATGTCGACCACACCGCTATGCATCGTTTCATCCTGGCTCCCCCGCGCGTAATCATTGTAACTCCACACGAAATGCCCTCCCATGTGTGGATTGGCATCCAGCATACACCAGTCGAAATATCCCTGTCCGTTCAGCTGCTCGATACGGCTACGGCACTGGCGCATCTGTTCTTCTTCATTCTCTTTCAGGCTGACACGCGGCTTCTCTCCTACACCGTCGCCCCATTCACGGGTAAATAAAGGCTTGACCGAAATAAAATCTTCGGGATAATTGCTCATCACATCACCATCTTTCGGAAAGCGGGATACCTGCTTATAAAAGACATCGTAATAGGGTTCCATATCAGCATGCCCGAAATAATCGCCAGCAGTGTACATCTGGTCACCCGGATACTCCGCATGGGATAATTCCTGTATCTCTTTTGCCAGGGAAACCGGATAACGGGACTCGTTCAATGCCGTTTCCCAAAGCACAACCGAAGGATGGTTCCGGTCACGGCGGATCATCTGCCGCCCGATATCATAAAGGCGCCTGATAAACGTAGAGTCGGGATTGTAGAACTGCCAGCCGGGGATACATTCGACAACCAGCAAGCCATATTGGTCGCAAGCATCCAGAAAAGCCGGATCAGCCGGATAATGGGCGGCACGGACGGCATTATAACCTCCGCGTTTCAGGTCGATCACATCCCTGGCCTGCATCGAGTTGGAGGCTGCATCTCCTATATTAGCATAAGCCTGGTGACGGTTAGCTCCGCGCATGTACAGTTTCTCCCCGTTGATGAAAAAACCTTCTTCCGCTGTATAACGGATCGTACGGATACCGATCTTTTTATTTGTTTCATCCAGCACTCTATCTCCGGATAATAATTGCGTCTGCAACGTATAGAGATAAGGTGTATAAGGATGCCATAAGGTTGGGCTGTCGATAACCAAGTCCTGTTCCACAGTCTCGTCCGATTGTTTTAGCAGGCGTACCGGAGTCTCTGTCTGAGCAACCACATGGCCTGTGGTATCCCTTAACCGGGAAAGGATTGTCAGATCCTTATATTCGTCCGTCAGGTTACGGATATGCGTAGACAGATGCGTTTTTGCCCGTTCTTTGGTGACTTCCGGGAAGGTGACGAACTGTCCTCCGCCGGCTATGATATTTTCCTGCAAAGGATCTGTTATGTAGACCTTATCGGTGATCACCATGCTTACATCCCGGTAGATGCCGCTATAATAATAAAAGTCCATCTTATCCTGCGGCTTTCCCGGAGGTGTCAGCGGATCATATTCGGCAGAGACGCGGACAGCGAGTATATTGTTTCCATCCCAATTGATACGATCCGTGAGGTCTGCCACAAATCCCATATAACCGCCGTGATGCGTCGTTATCTTTTCTTCGTTCAAATAGACATCGCAGTTTGTCATGACACCTTCAAAAGAAACGACAATGCGTTTACCCTTATATTCCGCCGGTAGCTTGAAATAACGGCGATACCAGCCAATGCCGTCATAGATTGAATTTCCGCCGCAATGCTTTGTCTCCAGTTGCATGATATGGGGTATAACGGCAGGCATCCAGCCGGAGTCATCCAGGTCTGTCTTATATCCTTCTTCCACATCGCCCCGGTAGAAAGCCCAATTGGTATTCATATCCAATACCTGCCGTTCGGGGGAAGAGGAACTGCATCCGTATCCGGATAGAAAGCTGGTGAAAAGCAGGATAAAACAGAGTGATTTATAATACTTCATATGATTCAAGTGTTTTTCTTTACAAAAGAAGGGATATATCAGAAATAATCCAATATATCCCTTAAACTAGTTAGTACGATATATCCAATATCTATTAATAACCTGTATTCTGCTTCAGTTTCGGATTTTTATCTATCGCATCCTGAGGAATTGGTAAATAACGGTTATTGACTGTAAAGCTACGGTTTTCAATGAAAATATCCGTACCTGTTATAGTTGCCCGTTTATAAGGATCGGACTCTTTATAATTAACAGTACCCGCCATACGTTTCAGTTCACCGTTCAGAACTTTCTCTGCGACCATTTTACCATTCTCATCTTTCCAACGTAAGATATCCGCACGTCTTAAACCTTCCCCTGCAAGTTCAACAGAACGTTCACGACGAATTAACTCACGCAATTTATCTTTTGTATTATATTTTCCTTGATCTACATCAGGCATACCAACCCGATTCCTGATCTGATTCAACAATCCATAGATCTCGGCAGAAGGACCGTTCAATTCATTTTCGGCTTCCGCATAAGTTAGAAGAACTTCTGCATAACGGAATATGATCGGACAAGCATTGGTCGCCCACATATCGGCATATTGGGATTTAGGTCCCAGATATTTATACCATGTCAGGGATGTTTTCGATGCATTTTCTGCACCACCTGGATTATTGGGATTATCAACTAATTCACCATTTGCATTCTGTGCCTGCTTATCCAAAGAATTATAAATGCTATTATTCCAATCCTGACCGGGAAAAATAACAGTCATTGCCATACGAGGATCACGACCGGCAAAAGGATGAACCGGGTCATAATTTTTAGACTCTTCTTTTGTTAATCCGTCATTCATCTCATACATATCTACCAGGTTGTGTGTCGGCACAATTGAAGACCATCCTCCATCTCCATTATTATACATTTGGCCGATAGTAGATAATGTTTTCAGGTTTTCAATATATTGGACTGAAGCAATGATCTCCTTTGAATTCTGCCCTACTACCATAAACAGATTGCTATAACTTGAATCCAGTTCATACATATTAAGAGCCATAATAGCTTTTGCTGCATCTTTGGCACGTTCATAATCACCATAATATAATGCAGAACGCATTTTAATAGCTAATGCAGTTCCTTTTGCAATATATCCTCTTGCAGCAGGAGCATCTTTTAATAAAGGAATAACGGCATCAATTTCATCATAGACAAACTTCTTCACTTCTTCTTCCGTATTACGAGGAACCTGAGCGTCTGCGGCTGATTCAAAAGACTCGATAATAGGTATTCCGCCATACCACCAATTCTTATCGAAATACAGATATGCACGAATAGCTCTTATCTGTCCGATCATATCGTTCTTTTTATTTTCATCAGCAAACTCTATCTTATCGATGTTTTCCAAGAAATTGTTGCAACGACGGATCTTATCGAACTTATACATATTATTTACATTTCCTGAAGCCGTCATACCACCATTACCAATCAGTTTCCAGTTTTCCCAGGGAAAATTATTATAGCCAATATCAGAAGCACAATCCAGATAAAGAATCTGCTCTGCATCTGCCCAACCATCATAACAACCGATCAAAAACTTTTCCGCATCGGCTTCTGTCTGCCACGTTGTGCTCGGAGAAAGTGAATCATAAGGAATTGTATCCAAAAAATCAGAACAAGAAGTATTTAATAAAGATACTCCTGCCAATATATAAATTAATGTTCGTTTCATAAAACTATAAGTTTAAGCATACTGTATTTAGAAAGTCAAGTTAACACCAAAAGAATGTGTCTGTACCAGTGGATAGTTGGAAGCTCTTTCAACTGTTATTTCCGGATCGACATTGATCAGCATATTACTTATTGTAAACAGATTTTCCGCAGAATAATATACCCTGAGACTTTGAACGCCTAATGGTTTTATCCAATTCTGAGGGAATGTATATCCAAATTGCAGGTTTTTCAAACGCAAATAGCTTGTATTTTGTAACCAGAAGGTCGATACATAATTTGAATACATACTCGGAGAACTTGTTGCATAAGCTATACGTGGCATTTTCGCATCTTGATTCTCGGGAGTCCATGCATCCAGCCAAGCTGTAGACGGATGTGAGTCATCACCTTTAAAATAACCAACACCATCATCTGTCAACAACATACGACCTCCTGCAGCACCAGTAAACATCAATGAAAGATCAAAACCTTTATATCCACCTGTTAAATTCAGCCCATAAGTATAGGAAGGATCAGAAGAGCCACTGATTTTACGGTCATCACTTGTTATTTTACCATCCCCGTTTGTATCTTGATAAATCAAATCACCTCCCTTAAACTTAGATGTACCAAACGGGTAACCATCCTGTCCGGAATACTTATCCATCCAAGCCTGTGCTTCTTCGTCAGAACTAAAGAAACCTTTAGCTTCATACATATAATATGAATTCAAGCGTTCCCCAACAGTTCTGTACTTATTATCATTCTTCGGATCCTTCATTTCAGAAACACCACCCAGATCTAATATCTTATTTTTATTATAAGAGAAATTACCTGTTGCTCCAAACGCCCAGTCTCCCCATTTGTTATTATAGCTCAAAATAACTTCAACACCGCGGTTCACCATAGCACCTACGTTATCTTTATAAGCTTCTAAACCAAACTCAGCCGGAACAGGAACATCCATGATAATACCTGTCGTTTTGCGGTCGTAATAATCAATAGTAGCATTGATTTTATTATTGATCGTTGCATCTAACCCTATTCCCCATGTACGAGCTTTCTCCCAGGAAATTGTAGATAACTTATAGTATTTTTGATAATAACCGGAATTGAGCGATCCACCAAACGGATAAGTTGCATCCAATTCATAGGTTCCCATCCAGGGATAATAATCGTCTAAGGCATCCTGATTACCCAGTATACCCCAGGAAGCACGTAATTTCAGATTATTCAACCATCCTTTTGTTCCTTCCATAAAACCTTCTTCATTCATACGCCAGGCTGCAGAAAAAGAGGGGAAATATCCCCAACGATGACCGTCAGCAAAGCGGGAAGAAGCATCTGAACGAATATTAGCCTCAAATAGATACTTGCCGGCATAATCATAGTTCACACGTGCAAACCATGAGATCATTGCCAGTTCACGCGTATACCCTTCATTGGTTTGGGTGGATGCATCCCCTGCATTGATATCTGTCAAATCATTTGTCGGGAAATTCTTACGGTATGACTTATTATATGAATAATTATATTTTTCAGTATGCCAGCCTGCCAATGCTTTCAGGCCGTGCTGACCAAACTGCTTATCATAGTTTAATAAAGCGTCAAACACCGTACGATTCCAGCCATAATAACGATTATCCAAATGATTGGGCTCCGACTCCTTATTCGCATTATATCGGATATACTTTTGGAATTCGACATAATGCTGTTGATCATTCACATAAGATCCTGTCAAAGTGGCTTTTAATCCATCCATGATATCATAATCGGCAGCAATTGTTCCTGAAAAATTCTGATTCTTTCGGTCAACAGTCTGATCTAAGTCCAACCATGCAATAGGATTACCATCCGAAATTGTTCCATAGGTTCCATCATCATAGCGGGAAACAATCCATGGAGCCATACGGTTTAACTGACGGATAATCTGATCTGACGCCGTATCACCACCACCATTATAGCAAGAAGTCGGATCAGAGTAATCATTTTTAATATATGCCAGATTCATACGAACCGTTAATTTAGATGTTAACTTCATATCTAAATTTGTACGTGCATTAAATTGTTGTCTTTCTGAGTTAGGAAGAATACCGTTCTGATGCAGGTATCCAATAGATCCCATATATTTCACATTATCGGTTCCACCGCTAAGATTCACATTATGCGTATGCTGAATACCCGTACGATAAGCTAAATCATACCAATTATTATTGGGGTACGCAGGATCTGTTCCACTTTGGAATTTCTGCAATTCGGTATTATCAAAACGGGGAGACATACCGGCATCCGTCATTGCCTGGTTTAACAATGTAGCATAATCGTACGAACTGATACGATCAACAAGCGTCGTCGGGCTTTGGAAACCGATATTTCCACTATAAGAGATACGCGGCTTACCTGTTTTACCACGTTTCGTTGTAATCAGAATAACGCCATTTGAAGCTTTGGAGCCATAGATAGCAGCCGATGCAGCATCCTTTAATACAGAAATACTTTCAATATCATTCGGATCTACAGAGTTCATCGTCCCCGTCTCGATACCATCAACCAGAATATATGGGTCGGCCGTATTTAATGTTCCGACACCACGAACACGGATCGTTGCACCATCCTGGCCCGGACGTCCCTGTCCGGCAGTAACTGTTACGCCCGGCATTAATCCCTGAATCCCGGAAGAAAGGTTTTGAATAGGACGGCTTTCCAATACTTTACTATCAACCTGAGATACGGCTCCGGTCATATTCACTTTTTTCTGTGTTCCATAACCTACAACAATAACTTCTTCCAGTTTTTGCGTATCCTCCAATAATTTAACCGTCAACATAGATTGTCCGGTATAAGGTATTTCCTGAGTTAAATAACCAATAAAGGAAAGTTGGATAATATCACCGTTCTTCACTTCTAACATGAACTTTCCATCCACATCTGTAATACTCCCAATTGTAGTACCTTTGATTACAACATTTGCTCCTATAATCGGTTCACCTGACATATCAGTAACAACGCCGCTTATAATCTTATTTTGTTGGTTTACTCCGGTAGATTTTACCATATCGTCCGCTTTAATCAATACCTGACGGTCTATTATCTGATAGTTATATCCCGTATTCCGGAATATTTGATCGAGGACTTCTTCTAAGGTAGCATTTTTTAGATTTACACTTGTTTTCCTGTTTACATTCACGTGATTGTCATTAAAGAAAAATGTAAACTCACTATTCCTTTCAATTTCTTTCAGAACTTCAATGATACTAGTGTTCTTTTTATTGATTGAAACTTTGTAATTCTGTGCATAAGTAGATGCTGAAATACAAAAGGCCACAGCCATAGAAAATAAGGTTGTGATTTTCATAATACGAATTGTTTTTCTGAATAACGGGACACAACAATCCCTGTCATTACTTTTTTTCATAACTTTGTATTGTTTTTGATGAATACTTGAATGCAAGTCATTTACTTAGGCTTTTTATGACGCGCATTTTTTCGGAAACTCATGGATTGGAAGGTACTTGCAGGTATCTTCCAATTTTTTTAGGTTAACTGTCTTTTTTATCCATAGGCTATAGAATTAAGTTATTAACTATTTGAGAATTAACATATAATTCTCATTCTTTGTCTTCTTATATTCCAATGGAGAAGATTTCCCCATCATATATAATATACGCTCCAATGATTCATCTCTGACCTTAAAGGTAAAACGATACTTTTCCGCCAAATTCTGTTGGCACATAATCTTACGCCCATACCATTGTTCAAGACGCGGAATAATCATCGACAACTTCTCATTCTCGAAGGTCAGTATCTTTTGTTTCCTCCAGGAGGTATATTTATCTGCATTGACATCTGAAATATAAGTCGAATCGACCTGCTTGTCATATACTATCTTTTCATTGGGTAACAGGATAAATTCTTTCTTGTCTCCCTTTGATTTATTCAGGTCTATTTTCACCTTACCATTCAGCAGAACTATTTCCGATTTACTTTCTATTTCGTAATTAAAAACTTCAAAAGCAGTACCCAGCGCCTCTACATTCATATTTGAAGTATGTACAATAAAGGGTTTATGAGGATTTTTATATATGTCAAAAAACGCTTGTCCATCCAAATATATTTCGCGTGTTTTGCCTGTAAAAACAGCCGGATATGTCAATTTACTACCAGGCCCTATCTGAACAACCGTTCCATCAGGCAGTGAGATAGACTGCATATTTTGAATGCCTGACGTAACGATATAAACCGGAACTTCTTTCCGGTCTTCCTTTAAATAAAAGAACATACTTCCAACTGCCAACAAGAACAAGACAGAAGCTACCACACTATATGTCTTATAAAATAAATACTTCTTTGCATGTGTATTTGTCCAGACTTTCTGACGTATACAATACCATATACGATTACCGTCAGTTTGATCGAAACCGGCTGCATCCGGTGCTGTTTCCCATTGGTTGAACATCTGCGCCTTTACCGGTACATCATTATTCAAGGCACCCCGTTCCTCCTCTTCCAATGCATCATGCATCAGTTTCTTCAGTATATATTTTTTATTATCTTGCTTCATTATCACTCTGCTTTATAATAAATACACCTGAGCACATAGGGCTCCCCTATTCGCTCACTATTTTTTTTCTACTTTTTTTGTAACAAAAGAAAGAAAGGATCTGTTACTATAGAAACAGAGATAATAAAGTAATGTTTTGTCTCAGATATTTTAGAGCTTCACGGATTTGATTTTCAACTGTTTTTTCGGAAATATCCAATAGTTCGGCAATTTCTTTATACGTTTTATTTTCTTTTCGACTCAAATTAAAGATAATCTGACGCCGGGGAGGTAACTCTGCAATCAGCATATCTATGTATTCACCCAGACTTTTGGCTTCGATTTCTTCTTCAATATCGTATGAAGCTTCCATTGCTGTAAGCACAGTCATCTTATAGAAATCTTCATTCACGCTTTTACGATGTTGATTAAAAATCATATTACGAGTAATGATGAACAGTAAACCTTTAAAATTATCTTCCTCACGTATAAAATCACGCGATTCCCATACTTTGATAAAGACCTCCTGGACAACTTCTTCAGCCGCTTCTTTGGTAGTAAGATAAAGCCTGCTAAAGTTATATACCTGTCTCCAGTAATTCTTATATAAAGTAGTAAAAGCGTCTTTATTACTTTGTTTTAGTAATGATATTAGTTTATTATCCTCCATCTCGTATGTTCAGAACAGTATACAAAGATAAGAGAATTATTTTATTGTTAAGAAACAAAAACAAAATATACCCTGTTTATGGTATTTCCCGTAACCCAATCAGGCCTTATCTTTGTTGTATAAATAAGAACAACTAAAATTATAAAAGAATATGGCAAACGTAGCAAAAAAACTGACCGACCTGGTAGGAAACACTCCCCTGTTGGAGTTTTCTAATTTCAATGCAAGTAAAGGATTAAAAGCTAAACTGATCGGAAAACTGGAATACTTCAACCCGGCAGGCAGTGTGAAAGACCGCGTCGCCCTGGCAATGATCGAAGATGCCGAAGAAAAAGGGATCCTGAAACCGGGAGCCACCATCATCGAGCCCACCAGTGGAAATACCGGCGTCGGACTGGCCTTCGTCTCTGCCGCCAAAGGATATAAATTGATACTGACCATGCCGGAAACCATGAGCCTGGAACGCCGTAACCTGCTGAAAGCACTCGGCGCCAACCTCGTCCTCACCCCCGGAGCCGACGGCATGAAAGGTGCGATCGCCAAAGCGGAAGCCTTGCGCGATGAAACACCGGGCTCTGTTATCCTGCAACAATTCGAGAACCCGGCAAACCCGGCCATGCACGTAAAGACAACGGCACAGGAAATCTGGCGCGATACGGACGGCAAGGTCGATATATTCGTTGCCGGTGTGGGTACGGGCGGTACCGTCAGCGGTGTCGGCGAAGGTTTGAAAGCCCACAACCCTAACGTAAAGATCGTAGCCGTAGAGCCCAGCGACTCCCCTGTCCTTTCCGGCGGCAAGCCCGGCCCGCATAAGATACAGGGTATCGGTGCAGGTTTTATCCCCAAGATATATAATGGTAAGATTGTGGATGAAGTAATCCAAGTGGAAAATGACGATGCCATCCGCACCAGCCGCGAACTGGCTCAGACCGAAGGCCTGTTGGTCGGTATCTCTTCCGGTGCCGCCGTATATGCCGCCCTGAAACTGGCCGAATTGCCGGAGAATGCGGGTAAGACAATCGTCGCGCTGCTGCCTGATACGGGAGAGCGGTATTTGTCTACCGTGTTATATGCGTTCGAAGAATATCCGTTGTAAACAGAATTGGAATTCACCTGGTATTATTACATATAAAGATGGGCTACCCTTGAAGGAGGATAGCCCATTTTCATTTATCTTATGATTATCTTCTTTGTTTTCTCTCCCTCCAGCGTCAGGAGATAGACACCTGCGGCCAGATTGTCGATGCGGGTATCTCCTGCCGGAAGCAGGCGCGAAAGGATCAGGCGGCCGGATGTATCGGTGAGATACAGGCGGGTAGCGCGGGGCACGGTAACCAGTAGCAATCTGCCGGATGTCGTAATACGGAAGCCGTCGGACAGTGATTCGTTGCCGGTGGCAACGTCTTTGACAATGCCGGTGATCCCGACCGTTATATCGCTTTGCACATTCGGTATGATGTATTTGCCGGTGGATGCATTCGGGGTAAGCGTCTCACCGCGTGCCGTCACGACCGGATGCGAGTCCTTTCGATACCCTTCGCCGAGCGTAAGCAGGAAGCTGAAGTTGCCCCAACTCTCCACCTCGTAGCTGCCTGCTGCCGGATCGGTTGTCGCGCCCTCCACGGTAGGAAGGGTGACGGTGTAATGAACCGGAGCAGGGTCGTCGGGATCATCTGGAATGACCGGGGGGTTAACAGGGGGTACGGATGATACTTTGAAAGTAGCCGTCACCGTTACGTCGGCGGCAGGCATCACGAAGGTTGTTCCAGTGATGGCTTTCGTTGTGCCACCGTCGGTAGTATAAGACAACGTTTCCTGTTCGTAGCCTTGCGCCGGGGTGACGGTCAGGGTTACGGTTTCGCCCTCAATGGCTTGCGTCTTGTCGGCAGTGACTGTGCCGTTTGCGATCGCAGGATCGATGGCGATGGCATATTGTTTCAGAAGAATGGTAAATGTCCATTCCAGCGCATTGAGATCGTTGGCGGAATTGTAGTTATCGCCTTCTGCAACGTCAATCTTTACGGTATAGGTACCGACTTCAGTCGGATCGACAGGTGCTGTCTCGCTCTCCTTGTAATATTTAAGGGTGATGTTGCCAACACCCATTAAACCGTCGTTAGCTTTAATCGTAGCGGCTTTTTTATTACCATTATAGACGAGATCGGTCGGGGCGGTAAAGGTAAAGTCGGCAGCAGATAAATCAGCTCTGTTGACTGTTACGGCAACTGTCCGCTTAACCTGATGATCAGTTTTATTATAACCAGAGATTCCATTCCAATCATAATTATCATAATCTGTAACAGGATAATAAGCCATATAACCGGAATTAGTCACAGTCGGTACAATCGTTCCGTCCTCCCATTGCCAATCGTCAGTGATTGTTATATCGGATAGCTTTGCTCCGTATGTTACAGGGGATGATGAAGTAACTTCCGGATCTTTCGGATTGCTAGGCTTTGCCTTATTCACTGTGATGGAAAGATTTTCCACGACTGTGTTATAATTCTTTGTATCGGCTGGTGTAAAGGTAGCGGCAAAAGTTTTCGGGGATGAACTTACATTACCTACGGAAGTTTCCGAAGCATTCCAAGCCCAACCATCCGGCAAATTTATATCTGCCAATGTCTTACCATAGGTAACAGATAAGCCAGAAGGTATAATATAGATTGGTGTTGCTTTTTCGATTGTCAAAGTCTTTGTCTGCTCATTAGCAGCCAGGCTTGTTGCCGAGCCGCCATAATTAGCGGTAAGCGTATAGTTGCCTGCATCTAATCCTTGCGTATCAAAGGTAAATGTATATTCGTCTGAACCAGTAACTGTTTGGCGATCGGAATAGTAAGTATTTGTTCCATCCGTCAATGCCAGTTGTACGCTGTTCATGGCGGAGCTGCGGGTTATCGGTGTTTCTGTAACAGTAAGTTTTACTGTTAGTTCCTTATTTTCTTTGGTATAAGTTGTAGTAATATTATTGACATCAAAAGATATTTTAGATGTTTTGGAAGGAGTTGGTTCTGCTTTATTACTAAAAATAAAATATCCATCATTATCATTACCTGATCTATTATACGCAACATCATAGGTTGTTACTTTACCATCTGCACGAATAGCAACCTTATGTGTTGTTCCTGTCATATAAAGATACAACTTATTATCACTATCCGGATGGTTCCCACTAATATAATAAGGAACACCATCTACTGATACATCGGTTGCATTTGCTATTTCGGGAGTAATGCCGAGATAAATATCATTATTATTCTGATTTTTAATAATAGACTTATCAAATGGAAAAACAGTCCAGGGACTACCACATTTTGCATATAAGCTACCTCCATCTATAATTATTTTAGGTGAATTGATTGCTAATCCAGGGCCTGCATTGCCACCAATAGGATTTCCACTACCACCTAATAAATTAATTGTTCCTCCATATATTTCAACTGATTCTGTTGCATTTATAGCATTTCCTCCTTTATTATCATTATACACATCAGTAGGATTTTTAAAAGATTGGCCTTCAATAAAAATATTTCCACCATAAATAATCAGCTTCTTAGTTTCAATAGAATGTATACCTGTTCCATTCTCTCTTTGAGGAATAGTAATTTTTATATTACCTCCATTAATAATAATTTCATCTGAAGTTATCCGACTACCATCTGTATTATTGATTGTTCCTTTGTTTATAATTACTTTAGTTCCAGAAATAGAGAAGTTAGTGAAAGTACCACCATTTATTATTAGATTAAGAATAGAATCTCCATTCCCAGATATTGCACCAGTTCCACCTTTAGCAGCTATAATACCTCCATTAATAATAACATTTTCTCCGAAATAACTACCAATACCATAACCGGAATAATTACCTTTATAGTACCCATATCCATTACCACCATTAGCAATAATTGTTCCGGATTGTATAGTTATATTTCCAGATCCCCAATTTTTCCTTGCTCCAATTCCTGCTCCTGCTTCTCCAGAAGATGTTCCACCGGTAGCTGTTAATTGTCCATCTCCCTGGATAATAACAGATGTACCTTCAGGAACTTCTAAACCAGATGATTTTCCATTTGAAGTTAAAATATTAGTATTTGCCAATGTTATAGTAGCACTTGCATTTTTATTTATATGAAAAGCAGCCTTTCCATCTCCCCATTGATCAATTGTTGTAAATTGTATATCTACATTATCTAATATAATATCTGCCGTCACTCTTTCTTTTATCACAATCCGATCCGTCGTCGTCGTCCCTGAAAAGGTTAGTGCTGTCCCTGTCAGGACAGTATACACATTATCCGCATAAGAATAATCCGTATTTTCTTCCCCTCCTGTAACTGTTAATCCTTCTGCCGCCAGCGTCAGCGGAAGAAACAGGATAGATAAACATAAAATTAATATTGTCCTCATTTTTATTGTATTTGGTTGATGATTATTTGTTAGTGATAAAGGGGTGTGTTACAGGCCGTTTTAGGGCGAGGCTATAACACACCCCCTGCCCCCTCTCGAGAGGGGAAAGGTTACTATCGGCTGATAGTTATTCGATTACGGGGCGGTCGTCTTCGCCACCGCTCGATGGCGGGGTGGTCGGCTGGTTGCTTGCGCCACTGTCGGTTTTACCGCCTTTGGCTTCACCGCTGCGGAGCGAGATCGTGACACGCATCTTGTCGATCAGGGCATTCCAAAAGGCAAAAAGGGTCAGGTAATCCGTATCACCGTCGCGACGAGCCAGGAAATTCAACTGGTCGACCAGTTTATCGTAAGAGACATTCAGTTCACGGCGGGTGATCGGCGTTTTACGGGGCATGTTGCGGCGACCCGTTTCCGTAGCTTTTTTACTAAGGATATTTTTCGCTTCATTGTTGATTATCTGCAATTGGGTAACACGGTCGTCCAACTTAAGCAATTTGATAAGATCCTTATAATCATCCGATTGAAAATAAGCAACGATACTGTCCGTCTTTCCGATAATATCCTCGAAAGACAGATGGCTGATGTATGTAAACTGATCGACAACGATCATCAGGCTGACAGCTGCCGCCACAAAATCGTCGTGCGAATTACTCAGGTCTGCCGCTATCTTCTTGAAAAGTCCGTCGCGCGAAGCATTCAGCCTGCGTTTCGATTCGTTCGACTTCCTGGTATATTCACTCTTACTCAAACGGTTCAGACTATTGTCGAATTGAATGATATTGGCGTCGAAACTCTCGAACTCGGGTTTATAAAGTGAAATATCCCTGTCGGCCCGCTGGATTTCGTTTTTTACAGCGAGACAAAAGGTAAGAAATTCGTTGGCTCTTAACCGTGTCTTAGGGCATGTTTGGATGTTTGCCATAATGTAGATGATTTAATGATTAGTATTTAGTCGGATATTATTTGCTGATAGTATATAATAATAATGTATAGTATCGAAGGGGTACGATGGTGCCGTGCAACGTTGCATTATGTCGCCGTAGGGGTACGACAGTGTTTTGCAACGTTGCATTGTACCGTCGTAGGCCTTCGACAACGTTTTGCAACGGTGAATTGGGTTGTCGTAGGGGTACGACGATGTCTTGCAACGTTGCACCCCGTCGTTGTAGGGGTACGAAGGCATTTTGCAACGTTGCATCGTGCCGTCGTAGGCCTTCGGTAAAATAGCGTATGAATGCGTTATTTCATTCGGGTAGGTGGATGGCTTTATTCGCTCTTTCATCTTTAAGAATACTAGTGTTTTTGATAGAATGACTAGCTAAAACGATCGTTTTTTCTAGTCATTTTTTTCGCAAACAATTAACATACATAAACATTTATGCTGACTTTAATTTTCAACTTGTATTCAGTTGATTTTTAGAAAGAAATATTGAATATTAGTTGTTTTATAAATAATTGTTTTTAACTTTGCGCTAATACAAAATGAGTGACTAGAAAAAACGATCGTTTTTTTTTAGTCACTCATTTTTCACTTATATATAATTGATTTTCAGTATATAGAATAGATAATACCGTCTAAAAATAATTATTGACTATATACTTACACAGTCTTTTCTTTTATGATCGAGTATAAAACAGCGGGTCTTTGATCTCTAATCTTTCCGAAAAAATAAATAGTCAAACATTAAACTAATATCAAAAGAAATACATACCTTTGCGCCATCAAAGGGAAAAAACAGCATGACAACAAATGGGGAATTAGCTCACGAACTCAATCTACTGGTATTAAAAACACGGATGACCTTCCGCCAAAGCATCCAGCGGTTGCTCAAACAAAATAATGTCGACATGACTTTCGAAATGTTGCAGATTATGCACTGCCTGTGGAAAGAACAGGGAGTCAGCCAGCAAACCCTGGCCGAGAAAACAGCGAAAGACAAGGCCTGCCTTACCAACCTGATCAACAACCTGGAAAAGAAAAACTGGGTTGTCAGGCAGGAAGATGCCAGCGACCGGCGGAATAAATTGATTTTCCTCACTCCCGAAGGGGAAGAAATGGCCAGACGTATAAAGTTCATACTGAAAGGTATGTACGATCAGGTGGGCGAACAAATGAATCCCCGGCAGATGGGTTCCTGCATAAAGCAATTGACGAAGCTAAATGAGATATTCGATAAGATATAGTTTATTATTGTTACTGTTTATTTTGAAGCCTGTTGCGACTCGTTCCCAACAGGCTTATTCTCTTACCCTCGACGAACTGTTCCGGCTGGGTACGGAGAATAGTCTACGGCTGCAAGCCACCCGCATGCAGGAGGTGATAGCCGCCGACAAGGAAAAAACAGCACAAACCTCGCGGCTGCCTGACATCAGTATCGGGGCTACCACGGGATATATCGGACGGCCGACCGTCTTCCGGCAGGGCCTTTCGCAACCCGTGCATCCCGACATGCCGGACTGGTCGCATAATTATAATGTAGAGGTGACGCAACCGATCTACCGGGGCGGCAAGATACATTATACGATCAAACGCTCGTCGCTGGAAAAGCAGATTGCCGCTTTAAACTCGACCAACGACAAAGCCGAAATAAAGCTGTTGCTGCTCGGCCAATATATGGATTTGTTCAGCCTGTACAAGCAAAAAGAGGTATTCGCCCGTAACGTGGAGGAGTCGGCGCGACGGCTGGAAGATATCCGCCGTTTGAAGAAAGAGGGGATCGTCACCCGCAACGATGAGTTGCGCAGTGAGTTGCAACTGACTAACGACCAATTGGCTTACCGGGAAGCGAACGACAATATCGCCATCGTCTCCCAGCAGTTGGATGTCGTCCTCGGACTGGATGAAACCTTGCTGCTCCAACCCGATACGGGGTTGCTCTACACGGCGGTATCGCTCGAAAGCAGTGACGAATATGTGCGGCAGGCTTACGATAATTATCCTGAATTGCAGATTGCCCGCTACAATACGCGGCTGGCGGAAAACGATATCCGCCTGTCGAAGGCAGACTATCTCCCCTCGCTTTCGCTCCGTGCCGCCAATACGCTGGCGCGCCCGTTGAGCACGACGATGGAAGATATGTTTTCCAACAACTGGAACATCGCGCTCAGTCTCTCTTACAACCTGTCTTCCCTCTATCAGAACAAGCATAAGGTGCACGAAGCGCGGCAATATGTAAATATCCGGAAGAACCGGGAAGAACAGGTCAGGCAGGATATCCGTGTCAACGTAAAAAGTGCCTGGATCAAGCACCATGAGGCGCTCGACCGGGTAGAGGCTTTGCTCCTCTCCGTCCGGCAAGCCGAAGAAAATTACCGGATCGTGCGGAACCGTTATCTCAACCAGCTTTCCATCCTGACCGACTTGCTGGATGCCAGCAGCATCCGGTTGGAAGCCGAGTTGCAACTGACGAATGCACGGACGGAAGTCATTTACAGTTATTACCAATTGATGCGTTCGTGCGGGAATTTATAATCAGATAAAAACAAACCGATATGTCCGGACTACATAAGAAAAGAAAACAACTCAGACGACTGAAGATACGCAACATTACCCTCAACACGGTATGCATCTTGCTGGCTTTTAGCGGGATATCCTGGACAGTCAATTATTTCTGGAAATACGTGAACTACGAGATAACCAACGATGCCGTTGTCGACCAGTACATCACCCCGGTCAACATCCGTGTATCCGGTTATATCAGCGAAGTCCGTTTCACCGAGCACCAGCATGTAAAAGCGGGCGATACCTTGCTTATACTCGACGACCGCGAATACCGTATCAAGCTGAAAGATGCGGAAGCCGCCCTGCTCGATGCCCGCGCCTCGAAAGACATCCTGAGCTCCGGCATACAGACTTCTGAAGTCAACGTCAGCGTGCAGGAGGCCAATATCGCCGAAACGAAAGCCCGCCTGTGGCAACTGGAACAGGATTACCGCCGTTATGCCAACCTGCTGGCCGAGGAGTCGGTATCGCAACAGCAATACGAACAGGTAAAGGCCAATTACGAAGCCATGCAAGCCCGCTACGATGCTTTGCTGCGCCAGAAAAGTGCCGCGCAGTCGCAATATTCGGAGACGAGCAAGAAAAGCGGCAGTGTGGAAGCCATGATCCTGCGCAAAGAAGCCGACCTCGAAATGGCGCAGCTCAACCTCTCCTATACGGTCGTCACCGCCCCGTTCGACGGATATATGGGTCGCCGCACGCTGGAAACCGGGCAACTGGTGCAGGCCGGCCAGACGTTGAGTAACCTGGTACGCGGCGACGACAAATGGATAACGGCCAACTACAAGGAGACGCAGATCAGTAACATTTATATCGGCCAGGAGGTGCGTATCAAGGTGGATGCCATCGACAACCGTGTCTTCCACGGTAAAGTGACGGCCATCTCCGAAGCGACCGGCTCTAAATATTCCCTGGTGCCGACCGACAACTCCGCCGGCAACTTCATCAAGGTGCAGCAGCGCATCCCCGTCAGGATCGACCTCACAGATGCGTCACCCGACGACATGAACAGGCTCCGCGCCGGGATGATGGTGGAGACGGAAGCATTGAAAAAAGACTAAAAACGAGTAGGATAAATGGCTAACCAAGCACTTTTAAGTGTACCGATACGTCCCTGGGTTCCCCGCTGGCTGGGTATCGTTACGGCTTTTGTCGTGATGCTCCCGATCATCCTGATAAACGGTGCCTATACCGGAAATATCACTGAGGTTTCCGGCACGTTGGGGGTGTTGAGCGAGGATATCAGCATGGCTTATTATGCCACTTCAGCGGGTATGGCGGTGGCTTATCCGCTGATCCCGAAGGTGCGCCCGGTAGTGACGACCAAGACGATCCTGCTGATCGACCTTTTGTTGCAGGTGATACTCAGCTTTATCTGCGCGCAAGTCAACCAGATGGATATAATTATTGTATGCAGTTTCTTTATCGGTTTCCTGAAAGCATTTGCGATGTTGGAGATTATTTTGATGATCCGTCCGCTGTTCAGTCCGAAGAATGTCCGCAGCGAGTTTTACGCTTACTTCTACCCGATCGTGTTCTCCGCCGGGCAGGTTTCAATGGCGGTGACGGCGCAGCTGGCTTATTATTATCAATGGCAGTATATGTATTATTTTGTTATCTTGCTGCTGTTGGTGGCCATATCTTTTATCCTGATGTTTTTCCGGTACGCCAGGCGTCCGGTTTATTTCCCGTTTAAGGAGATCGACTGGAAAAGTATCCTGCTCATGGCATCTATCCTGCTTTTTACTATCTGGTCGGCCACCTATGGCAAGACGCTCGACTGGTTTTCGTCGACAAAGATAACGGTTTATGTATTGTCGTTGCCCGTCCTGGTCTGGCTGTTCCTGTTCCGGCAAAAGACGACGCGGAATCCTTATCTCCGGCTGGAAGTGCTGAACAGCAGCAAAGCGTTGATCGGTTACTTTTACATGATGCTGGTCATGTTCTTTTCTGCAACCAGTTCGCTGGTTACCAGTTATATGAATAGTATTATCCGGGTAGACAGCGTACATGCCAACTTCCTCAACCTGTGGATGCTGCCGGGCTTTATATGCGGGGCGGTGATTTGTTTCTGGTGGTTCCGGTGGCAACGATGGCGTTTCAGGGTACTTATTTCGGGGGGAATGTTGTGTTATGTGATTTACCTCACCATCCTTTATTTCGGGATCACTCCCGACGGGAGATATGAGATGTTGTACCTTCCGATGTTTCTCCGGGGAATGGGTATGATGATCCTGTTTATTGCTTTCGGTGTATTTGTCGTAGAAGATATGAACCCGAAGCTGATGATATATAACGCTTTCTTCCTGATCACCTGCCGCTCGGTGATTGCTCCGGCACTGGCATCGTCTTTCTTCAACAATATGCTTTACCGCGTTCAGTTGCAGGGCATGACGATCTTATCGGAGAATATGCGTATGGATAATCCGGTGGCAGCACAGTTGTATGAGCAATCCAGGACAGGCATGCTGGCGCAGGGACACAGTATGACCGATGCGACAGCACTGGCATGCAACAGTCTTTATACGACACTCCAAACGCAAAGCCTGTTGCTTGCCCTAAAGACAATCATCGGCTACGTACTGATCTTTGCTATTGTCGTGATGGTGATTTCGCGCTTCACTCCTTTCCATAAAACGCTGAAGGTAGAGATTGTAAAGACAGGGGAAGATATGGTGTAAATCAGATAAGTAATCTTCTGACGCAAGGTCAGGCTATAAAAAAAGCATCCCTCCCTGTCACAGAGAAGGACGCTTTTTCATTTCTTTCATTTCTTGTCGTTCATCGCTTCCAATAAGAACTTACCGGGTTTGAACTTAACAGTTCTTCTGGCCTCGATCATAACAGGTTCACCTGTTTTGGGGTTACGGGCCATACGGCTGTTCTGCGGTCTGGGTGATAAAGTACCAAAACCAATAAGGGTTACTTCGTCATTCGCTGACAAAACTTCAGTTACGATCTCCATGTAGGCTTCTAGCACCTTGCTTGCTTTCTGTTTTTGTAGCCCGCTTCTTTCGGCTAAGGCTGCAACGAGTTCTGCTCTGTTCATTGAGTTTTTTATTAATAAAATAAGAATTATAGTCATTAAACAACCACCTCCCGGAAAATGTTCATCAGAACCTAAAAACCAAGCGATAGCGACTAAATCAGCCGTAAAGATAATGAAATAATTTATTTTAAATATAATATTCAGCAGAATCTATAATTCCTGCACGAAGTGCATAGCGGGTTGCTTCATGTAAATTGTTCACTTCGATCTTGCGGAAGATGTTCTTCCGATGCGTGGTTATGGTGTGAATACTTGAAAAACGCTCAGCAGCAATCTCCTTTGTCGTTTTTCCTAAAGCAATGGATTTCAATATCTCCGTCTCCGTAGATGTCAGCACGGGATGTTCTTTTTGCTGTCCGGCTTTCCTGTCGGACAGTAAATTATTTATCCGGTTACAGATGAAACGCTGCGAACGGAAAGCGGAAAATATTGCTGTACGAATTTCTTCTAAAAAAGAATCTTTTAGTACAATACTGAATGTTTCGCTGCTGAAAATTATCCGGCGGATGAAATCTTCACTCAATTCTTCACTGAAAAGTATCCAGGAAATCCGCTTGAACCGTTCTTGCAGGATGATCAACTCATCGGCACTATTCAGGTCGAAAAGGGTATAATCCAGCAGGACGACCGCATCGGGATAACGCACCAGCAACCGGAGCAATTCTTTCTTGTCGGCCGCTTCAGTCACCAGACCGACCTCCCGCATCTTATCTGTGAGATATAAGATGCCGGCTTTAGTGATATCCTGATTATCGGCTATGACAAGGGTTCTCATACGTCAGCGGTTAAAGCTTGCCTGATATCGTTATACAGATCGTCCACCGACTCCAGGCCGACCGACAGGCGGATGGTTTGCTGGCTGATATCCATACTCTGCCGCAGTTCTTCCGTGAAACTGCCATAGATGGTACTGGCCGGATGGATGGCGAGTGTCTTATTATCGAAGAGGTTGGTCGCACGGCGGATCAGCTTCAGACGGTTCATAAAGGCAAAACAGGCTTCGCGCGAAACCAGGTCGAACGTCAGCATGGCACCGGGGTATTTACCGAACTGTGCCGTGCTCAGTTTATAATAAGGATTATCTTTCAGCCCGGTATAGTTGACGGAGACAATGCCGTCCAGTGCCTGCAAACGTCCGGCCAGTTCCAGGCAGTTCATTCCCTGGCGGTCGAAGCGTACCTGCATCGTTTCCAGTCCCAGGGTCTGCATATAAGCGACCTGGGGAGTCATATAGGCACCCAGGTTACGATGGATCTCTTTACGCAGACGGGCAGTGAAGGCGCGTTCGCCGAACTGTTCGTACCAATGTTTCAGGGTGATGAAATGGCTCCAGTCGAAAGTACCGTTATCCAGGATCAGTCCCCCTATGCTAGTCGCACCGCCGGATATATATTTTGTGCTGGATATGATCTCTATATCTATACCGTATTCCTTTCCATGAAAGACGGAGAAAGGTACGATCGTCGTGTCGGCGATCAACGGAATGCCCGCTTCTTTTCCGATAGAAGAAAGCAGCTTCAGATCGGCTACTTCCAGTTGCGGGTTCGTGATCACTTCCAGAAAGAGGGCACAGGTATTGCAGTCGATGTTGGCACGTACTTCATCCGAGTTTGTCAGGTCACAGAAGCGGGCTTCCATACCGAAAGCGGCCAGTGTATTCTTCATCAGCGAAAACGTATTCCCGAACAGGTGCGGCGACGTAACGATATTTGCATTGGCACGTCCGATCGTCATCAGCGTATTGCAGATAGCGGCCATTCCCGAGTTCAGGGCAGTGACGCTCATGGCTCCGGTAATGGCGCGTACACGGTCTTCAAAATATTGTACGGTAGGATTCGTGATCCTTGAATAAGCATGGTCGGATGTGTTTCCGCAAAAGGCGGCTTCCATCGCTTCGGCGGTATCGAATTCGTATGCAGCCGTGTTATATACCGGCATGGATAATGCGTTATATGCATCCGGCTTTTCGTAAGGGGTATGAAGCACGCGGGCCTCAAAACTAATATCTTCCATTCTGTACTAATCTAGCGTTGTTTTCTTTTTGCCGTTACAAAAGTATTATTCATTTGGCAAAAATTAGCACATCAGAATGTTAAATACTACCTTTGGGTTCATATAAACAAAATAAAAGTCAGATTTATGAAGATCATCACATACAACGTCAACGGCCTGCGTGCCGCCGTAACCAAAGGCCTGCCGGAATGGTTGGCACAGGAACAACCGGATGTACTTTGCATACAGGAAACCAAGCTCCAGCCAGAACAATTTCCTTCTGAAGCGTTTGAAGGATTGGGCTACAAACCCTACCTCTTCAGTGCGCAGAAGAAAGGATATAGCGGTGTTGCCATCCTCACCCGCCGGGAACCCGACCATGTGGAGATCGGCATGGGGATAGAAAAGTATGATAACGAAGGACGTTTCATCCGTGCGGATTATGACGACACTTCCGTTGTAAGCGTTTACCACCCTTCAGGAACTAGCGGTGACGAGCGGCAGGCCTTCAAGATGGAATGGCTGGAAGACTTTCAGAACTATGTAGTGGAACTGCAAAAAACAAGAAAGAAGCTGATCCTCTGCGGCGATTATAACATCTGCCACGAACCGATCGACATCCACGACCCGGTACGCAACGCCACGAACAGCGGTTTCCTTCCCGAAGAGCGCGAATGGATGACCCGCTTCCTCGATGCCGGCTTTATCGATACCTTCCGTTACCTGAACCCGGAGAAGCAGCAATATACCTGGTGGAGCTACCGTTTCAGTGCACGCAAGAACAATAAGGGCTGGCGCATCGATTACTGTATGGTAAGCGAACCGGTCAAACCCTTATTGAAAGAAGCCTACATCCTGAATGACGCCGTACATTCGGATCATTGCCCGGCGGTACTGGAAGTAGAACTATAAACGATTACTCCCGCCAGTGCTGCGGTTTGTCCAAGGCCGTTGTACAGCGGATACGGCCTTTCGGGATGTTATCCGTGTCGGGGGTCAGGTATTGGTACATCCAGTAGTCGGCATACTCACGGGGCAGCGGATAAGGCGGGAAGAAACCTGCGCTTTCCGCATCGCCCTTGAAGCCGTGCCGGGGGTAATACTCTTTATGCCCCAATACTAAAACCAGCTTTACACCGGACTCCCGCAGATACCGTAAGCCCGCTTCAATCAGTAGTCCGCCGAGCCCTTGCTTCTGATACGCCGGCTTTATTGCAAGCGGGGCAAGTATATAGATCGAAGAAGTGTCGACGGAACCTTCCGCTACCCCCGGAGTAAAGAGGATATGGCCTACCGCTTCCCCCCGGTAAAAGGCCAGCAGGGAGAGATACGGCTCCGTATTCTCAACGGCTATGACCTCGGCTACCCATTCAGCCTCTTTAGCACTACCGAAAGCGAGTGTTTCGATCTGCATCACGTCGTTAAAATCGTCAGAAGTTGCCCTTCTGATCTGAACATCATTTTCCATCATTGTTTTATTTATATATAAGTATAAAGAGAGAAACAGGGAAATAAGAAATCGGTTCGGGTAGAGATTATTACCCAAAAGAATAGAAGTGGCCAGCCTGAAAAGAGTTACAGGCTGTTATTAAGCACCTATATGTAAAGATTGTGTGTTCAAAAAGCAGTTATTATAATTCGGGGCAAAGATATCTGAATTTCCGGGAAATGCAATAGGTATGCGGGATATTAACATGTAGCCCCACCATTAACGGGCAGGGCTACATACTATGTTTCAATATTTTTCAAGCGCTTCCAAGATCAAGCGTTCCATGATCTTATACCCATCCATAGTAGGGTGTACGCCATCTTTCGAATACTTTTCGGGGAGTCCGTTGCGGGCATCTTTCAGGGCGGAATGGTAGTCCACATAAGTCAGGTTATGACGGTCGGCATACTCCTTGATCATCTTGTTCAGGGCGATGATCTTATCGGCAGGCTCCAGGCCCTTGCGCCAGCCGTATTCGTAGGCAGGCAGGATGGAACAAAGGACGACATCGATGTTGTTGGCTTTAGCCAACTCAGCCATCGAGATGATGTTGCCCAGGATATTTTCGGGAGCGATATAGCCGTTGTTCTGCGCGATATCGTTGGTACCGGCCAGGATCACTACCGCTTTAGGTTGCAGGTCGATCACGTCGGCACGGAAACGAACCAGCATCTGCGCAGTCGTCTGTCCGCCGATCCCACGGCCTATGTAACGGTTGTTCTTAAAGAATAAAGAGTCGGTATTCCACCAACCGTCCGTGATGGAGTTTCCCATAAAGACCACCCGCGTAGGTGTCTCGACCGATTTATTGGCTTCTGCATAACGACCGAACTGCGCCCAATCGTTCTGCTGACTAAAGAGTGAGGAAGTGGCCAACATACACATGGCCAACACAAACCATTTTCTCATGTTCTTCATACGATGAATTTCTTTTATTAGGTTACAATAGGTACAAAAATAGTCGTTTTATCATTATCTTTGCAGCGATACTGAACAAAAACACTTATAAGGCTCCATGAAAAGCTATTTCAAACGAAATCGTTTCTTTCTTCTATGCATTCTCCTCTTTGCGGCAACCCTCTCTCCCATCGCTGCTATGGACGGGGCGGGAATGGCATTCAAGGTCAGTTTATCCGGGAAGATATACCGCCGCTTCTCCTTCCTGGTGGAAGAAGACATACGTCCCCAAAGCGACTTCCGGCAGGCGGAGTGGTTCCTGACCACCGGAGAGGTGAACTACACTTTCAACCGTTACTTTAAGACAGGCATCGCCTACATGCTGCTCTGCCAGTATAAAGCATCCGAAGAACTGCGGAACCGTTACTACGTCTACGCCTCAGCCAACTACCCGGTCGGCAACTTCACCCTGTCGCTCCGCGAACGTTTCCAGAGCACATACAAAACAGGCGGCCAGCATCCCAAGAACTATCTCCGCAGCATGCTCACCCTCTCCTACAAGATCCGAAAGACAGGTATTTGCCCTTTCGCCTATGCCGAGGTATTCAACGACACGGGGTATCAGGGGCGGATGCATGCCGACCGGATACGCCTGTCCGCCGGAAGCGACTACAAGATAAACAAACAGAACTCGCTGCAACTGTATTACCGCTACCATATATTTAATGTATACGACCCGGTGAACTATAAACATGCAATAGGCCTGACCTATGCACACCGGTTCTAAAAAAATACTTATCTTTGCCCCCGAAATTAAAAGACATGATACGGAAAGCCCCGGCTTTCCCGAGTACTTGATAAACCTCGTAAAAAACAAGAATTATGCAGAAGACAACTGTTTCAATCCCCTTCATGCTGCTGGGCATCCTGTTCAATATATGCCTGGTCGCTTCCAACCTTTTGGAAACCAAAGTAGTCCAGGTATTCGGCATCACTGCCACTGCCGGGCTGATCGTATTCCCCATCTCGTATATCATCAACGACTGTATCGCCGAGGTATGGGGATTTAAAAAGGCGCGCCTGATTATCTGGAGCGGCTTTGCCTCCAACTTCCTCGTGATCGGGTTCGCCCAACTGGCCGTTATGCTTCCCGCCGCCCCGTTCTGGGAAGGGGAAGAAGGGTTCAACTTCGTATTCGGGATGGCGCCGCGTATCGCCATTGCCAGCCTGATCGCGTTTCTGGTGGGTTCGTTCCTCAATGCGTATGTGATGAGCAAGATGAAGATCGCTTCCAAAGGGAAGAACTTCTCGCTGCGTGCCATCGTTTCGACACTGGCGGGCGAAAGCGCCGACTCGCTGATCTTCTTCCCGATCGCTTTCCTCGGACTGATACCGCCCAGAGAGCTGCTGATCATGATCGGGACACAGGCCGTACTGAAATCGCTTTATGAAGTACTGATCCTGCCTGTCACCATCCGCATAGTGAAGTATATCAAGAAAGTGGACGGAAGCGATGTGTATGATATCGGGACGTCTTACAATGTGTTGAAAGTGAAAGATATATAAGAAGAAGAAAAGCCCCGCGCCTGTTACAGACGCGGGGCTTTTGTTATGTACGGGAACGGGTTACTATCACCTTTACCACTTCCCCATTTTCAAACTTGACGATGTAGGCACCGGAGGGCAAACCTTCCACACGCGTCTCGCCGTCAGGCAGGCGAAGGTTGCGTTGCGGACGTCCGGCCAGGTCGAAGATGATGGCGGTCGTGGCCTGCGGGACAGTGATCGACAAAGCATTGCCGAAGACGCGGACAGTGGCGGGGACGGTCGCCAGGGTTTCGTTGGCCACCGGGTCGGGGTTCTTCACGATGCCGTCGATGAATATATCGAGCGGTTGACGAACATATTTAATGATATATGCACCGTCACTCGTACGGGGGGTGATGGTTTCGCCACGACTGGTCGTTACTAACGGAACTGACTGGTCATACTCCTTGTCGAGCGAGAGATAGAACCGGAAGCTACCCCATGACTCCACTTCATACGCTCCGGCAACCGGATCGGTTACAGCTCCCTCAACGACCGGTAGGGTAACATTGTAATAGACCGTTGCAGGTGGTTCAGGCGGTGTTATCTGTTGTTTGAATGTAGCGGAAAAAGCGACTGGGCTTTCCAGCATCGTGTATGTGCTGTTGTTACTGAGTGTTGCTGCCTGACCACTTTTCGGGGTGGCGGTGATAGACTCCAATGCGTAGCCGGAAGCCGGAATTCCACTGACAGTAAGTATGGTATTGCTTGCTACCTTATCTTGATTGCTGACGGTAATGTCAGTACCGGTTGTAAGAACCAGCTCGTTTCCGTTGCCCGGATCAAGTACGGTCACGAGATAAGTCTTTTGCAAAGGTTGCTGAGTGGTAGTTTCAGCCGTAGCACCTTCTTTTACGACAACAGATCCTGCATTATCCATGCCGGAAGTGGTTAACTTTGTATTTGCTTCAGCAACCATGGAGGCTTGAGGGTTCACTTTGATCCCTTTGTCACTATCGGTAGTCGTGTTAGTCGCTGTGATTTCTGTATTTTTTCCGGTGATTGTCAGGCTACCGTTATTTGAGATACCATACTGGTTGGCCTCTCCGGCTTTCACTTCTAAATTACCTCTGAAAGACACCTTAGCTCCGTTGGCAATTGTCAGCGCAGGGGCAGCTGTTGTTGATGAGTTGATTTTTGCATTCTCGAACGTCAAGACGCCTTGGGCGGTTTCATCAATCAGCATGCGTTTTGTGTCGGCAAGGGTGTTTTTTATTGTGCCGTTGAAAGAGAGTAAGGAAGGGGTTGACCGGGTAATTGCAGCTTTCATGTATTTCCATATATTTCCGTCTTTGGAGATGGTGATGTCTTCGTTCTTTTCATTCAGATCTAAAGGCTGTATCTCAAATTCTCCTTGGAAAGAGGCATCGGCTGAGAGTGTGAGTGTGCTTCCGTTTGTGATGGTTGTTTCTCCATTTTTGAGGGTAGCAGTGATACCTTCATCGTTTGGTGTAGCTGTAGGTGTGATATTTGCCGTATTCGGCACCTGATCGCCATCTTCGAGCATCACGTCTGTTGCGGCATATTGATCCCATTTTACGGAAATAGTCCCTATACCTTCTGTTTCGAGGGTGGCAATACCTACGGTATATAGCGTTTCCTCTGCTTTCTTCAGACGGTAAGTATGACCGGCTTTGTAAATAAGAGTGGTGACAGGGGTAATGCCACTCTCCAGCCTTACAAGCCCTGCGAAGGTGGTTGTTTTAGGTAGATTTCCAGTAACAACCAGAGGTAAATTAGGCGGTAAAGCACCAAGATCCATTGTTTGAAGTAAGATGTCGCGACCGACTAATTTACCGTCACCACTGATGTGTATAGGATTATCTTCATTAAAAGCAAATCCTCCCAAATTATAGGAACCACCTTCGGTTTGAATACTTCCTCTGCATGTTGCAATCGTATTATCGAGAACCAGATTGTTTATTCCTCTTATCTGCGGTAAGTTATAGGGCTGGTTCTCACTGCCGATACCTTTTAGTGTCAATGTACAATCTTTGTACTCACTTCCGTGGGGTTCATTGCCGGACATGATGGATTCTATGACGCTTCCTCCTTCTATGGAGATGCTTAATTTACCCTCTACAGCTATGGCTTTTCCTTGCATTTGTCCTCTGGCTGCTCCTACTGTTTTTATAGTACCATCTTTAATTACTATACTTGCATTGCCTTTAACAGAGCCTTTATTTCCATTATAATTATCACCACTTCCCCAGGCAGCGTCAATTGTGCCTCCTTCAATGGTTACACTAGTATTTTCAGTCACACTGGAAGTGAGACCACCACCAAAAACATTCACATGATGACTACCTTCTTTCAGCCCTTTTATCAAGACCGTTGCAGAGTCAACTTTGCCTTTGTCATCTTCGCTGTTAAAATCTCCAAATCCACCACCGTAAATACTACCACCCATATAAATGTTTGGCGAACCTGATTCTTGTTCCGGATCTATTTTGGCTCCATCCACTATTATAGAAGAAAGACCGGCTACGATGCCGTGGAAACCTCCTGTGTAAATATTACCTTTGAACGTTCCGCCATTAAGTTTTACCTCTGTGCTTCCGCAAGTACCGGAATCGCTACCGCCAAATACGGTTTCTTTAACGACAGCTGTGCCTGAAATGGTTAGTTTAGCTGTGTCGGTAACGTCGCCTACTTCGCCTCCTCCATAAATCCATCCGGTTGTCCCTCCTGACATATTTACTATGGTGTTATCGCATGTACCTCCATAGCCTCCTCCAAAGACAGTGCCATTAATGGTACCTCCAATTATTGTTACGGTTGATGTACCGGTGACGTCTCCAGAATTAGCAGGATCATCCCCTGATGTTGTACTTCCTCCTGTAACCCATCCGAACTGACCGCTTTTAATAGTGATGTTTGTGTTTTCAACATTGCTATTGTTATCTGTACCACCCCAAATGTTTCGGATGCCGGTATTTTTCGCATTATCAATAGTATATCCACTAGCAACAGTCACACCTTCATCAAATGTCAATGCATGTCCATTCGCAGCAATCTGCCAAACCTGAAGCGTAATATTCTTAAATGTAACAGGTGCTGACATTTGGATTCTTGTGAGGTAACTATTATCATCGATATAGGTAAAATTAATGTCTGTTGTTTTACCACTAATTGTACAAGGCTTGCTTGGCATTGTTTTAGCATCCATGACATGATTTATCAATACAATATCAAAGTTTTCCTCTGACGATTCGTTGATTGCTGTTACTGCATCCGCCCAGGTTGCATATTCCGTTTCATTAACAGAAACAGCATTGCTGGTACTTCTTGTCATAAGGGGCATGATTGGTTTTTGAGAAGAACTGGCGTTTGCAGCAGAGCTACCTCCTGAAGGTGATCCTCCTCCCATATTTCGGTTCTGTGCTCCGATCGCCTGAGCTCCGGTCAGGCATAATACAGACAGCATCACCATAATTACATGTGCTGTCATACTCTTTAAGTACTTATTTTTCATGCGTTGTTATTATTAAGTTGATAATAAAAGATTCACAGTTTTAACATTAATTTGTAAGGGGTATATCAACAATGTTGTTGAGGTAGGTGTCAACACCACTGTTGAGTAGGGTGGGAACAACGTTGTTGAGGTAGGTGGGAACAATGGTGTTGAGTATAGTGTCAATAACGTTGTTCCCATCCCCCTCAATAACGGATTACTCGATAACCGGACGATCATCTTCGCCACCACCCGGCTGACTGCCTACACTCAATAAAATAGGGTATTGGTAGGTACGAGGTTCTTTTACCAAAGAATAGCCTGCACCTGCCTGTGTCGTGATACTCAACAGATATTGTCCGTCAGGCAATGCCGGGATCTGGATAATGATCTGCGAAGTGGTATTCGATACGATCAGGTTCACTTTTACAGGTGTTTGGTCGGCTCCATCAGGTGTAAAGTAAACGCCTACCGACGGATCGTCGCCCTTCAAGAGCAGGCCTGCACCAGAGATAATACCCGGAGCATTGGGAGTCAATACCTGGCTGACAGATTTGGTAGTCGAGTCGGTGAAGCCGTTGATAACCGGGCCCGTTTTGGCCTTGCGGAAACCGGGCACCAACAATTTCAGCGCTTTCAGCAACGCCTTTCCGGGTGTAAAGGTGACACCGAATCTATGAACGTCGGAGTTAAAGATGGGGCTTTCTCCCTCGAGCGGCCCGCTGAAATTGAGTAGCCACTGGCCCACGCCGTCTACCACGCTCTTGCCCTCTGCAATGGCTTCGATCTTTATGTCGTCTGCCATACCGAGGATGTTCAAAATCGTTTCCGGGCGGTACTCGGTACGTGCCTTAACGATACGTTCTGCTATATCCGAATTGTGGATAGTACCGGTGATGGAAACTTTACCTGTAAAATCATTTGCTTTTTCTGTCAGTACGTTATCGTACAGGTCGACAGTGAGAATTGTTTTTTCTGCCATGATATTATAATTAAATGTTTCATCCACTCGTTAGAAGGGAATGATATTGTTGTTTATTTAGTAGAAACAGAGTAGCTAATTGCCTGATTTTATCCTTCAAATTGAAATGAAAGGCTGTAACAGAGACCATCAATGTCCTATTTTTCATATTACACTATTTTAGATTAGTTCATAAAGAACTATGTCTATCCTTTGTTTATTCAGGGTATTAAGCCGAAAAAAGTGTTGTTATATACATGTTTTTTCATGGAAAAAGACCATAAGGCAAGAGCCCAGAATCCCGCATTGGTATCACGGGAGAACACACAAAAGAACACAAAAGGGCTCTGTGAAGCAAAAATACACACAGAACCCCTGATAATTAATCATGTCAACAGTTGGAATCTGCTCATAATTACTATATTTGCAGAAGCAATAACATAGTTCTTTATGGACTCCGGTGCAAAAATGCTATCCAGTCAGCCTGCCGGCAAATCGATCGTTTCGGAGCTTTCCGTCCAGTCCACCACTTCAAAGCCGTCGGAAGAAGTTTCTTCTGAATACAGATCACCTAATGTGATAGTGAGGTTCAAGCGGTTTCCGGCGGTCAGGGCATTGGCCAGGGATTTCCGGAAATGTTTTACCTGTCCGTTTTTCAGTGTCAGCCGAATGGTCAGCGGAGGATTGTCGGAAGAGGGAAAGACCATGACGGTTGAATTGGCCGACATCGACAGGCTATCGGACGACATGGTCAGAGGAAAAGCAACGGTCTTTGTGAAGTCGCTGGCTTCGGCTGTATAGTAATTCAGCCGCGAAGCGATATTGCCGATCAGGATACGGGCGGAAGCGATGCTGCTGTCCATCTTGTCGCCGTCCTTATTCGTCAGCGTCACTTTCAGGCCTGCTACGGCATGTTGCAGGGTCGCTTTCATCTTGTCGGTGCCGACTTTGATCGGGCTGACGGCATGCAGGTAATCGTAGACCGGCATATAGGTCGTATCGCTGTAGTCTTCCTGATACATCGTCATATACAGATCCGACAGGTCGGCTCCCAGGCGCAAACCGGGTTCGCGGATGGCGGCGGCATCATACACGGAGTCGCTCTGGCTGTTCTTGGCCAATCCCCAGTAGAGGAAATTGTAATCGCCCAGGGGAAGCCTTACAGGGGCGGTTGCCTTATAGATAGACCCGTCTTTGATGGTGTAGGTGGCGTTGATAGGCCACAGGTCGCCTTTGAGCGAATAGTTGCCGTAATAGATGCTGGCGTCTTCCTGGCAGGGGTAAACCATCAGTACGCCGGTAAAGGCGGTTGTCACGTCGCCTGTCGTGACCGACATTTCCGCCAGTTCGGGAGTAATCAGGTCGTTCGTGTCCACGCACCGGCAGTCGTCGTCTTTCGAGCAGCTGCCGAGGATGGCGGCCAGCGCGAGTGTTGATAATACTAACTTATTCATAATCACCAAATGTTTGTTTAGATTTATGCTTATAGAAACAGCACAAAAACCGTTTGGTTTTCCGAATAGAGTTAATTAACGTACCGGAAGCGGTGCATTCCTAGCGGAAAAGGTGCGACCAGTCTTCGCGGGGCTGGGGGGCGTAGGTGCGGATACCCAGTGCTTCAGCGGTGCGGCAGTTGGGGATGGCATCGTCGATAAAGAGCGTTTCGGCGGGGTCGATGGCGGCATCCTGCAAAACGTATTCGAAGATATCGGCGTTGGGCTTCACCATGTTGAGCTCGTACGAGAGGTATATCTTGTTGAAGAAGTCGCCGGCCTGGTGCCCGTTGTGGGCGAAGCTGTTCTTTTCCGCCCAGAGCCAATGGATCTCGTTGGTGTTGCTGAGCAGCATGGTGTTGTATTTGGAACGTAGCTCCATCAGGAGATCGAGCTTGTAGGCCGGCACGTCGTCGAGCATGGCGATCCAGGCGGCATCGATCTGCCGGTCGGTCAGGTGCTGCCGGGTCAGATGGCGGATGCCGTCGCGGAACTCGGCGGAAGTGATGGTTCCCATCTCTATCTGCATAAAGAGGTCTTTGCTGTTCAATATCCGGTCGCGCACGTCGGGCACGCCGAAGTTCTCGAATGCTTCCACACAACGGTTACGGGTCAGGTTGATGATCACCCCACCGAAATCTATAATCAGGTTCTTAATTCCTTCCATACTCACAGGTAATATTTACCAGCGACGGCGCCGGCGGCGGTGACGCTGTTTTTGTTTATAATCGCGTATCCTGCGGTAGACTACCCAGACAAAGAGCAGGCCGAATACCGCAAAGATCAATAAGACAATGCCGGTGTTAAGGTTGTCGCCTTTCACACGGCTCCACATTTCAAGTACGAGCTCGGTTTCATCCCCGAAGTCGCGGATCATGGCGCATCGTTCCACGACCTTCCGGTCGGGGTATTGCACCCGGTCGATCCGGATGCTGTCGTTGCCGGGGCCGAAGAAGTAGCTCAGGTTGGAGTATTCTTCGATCGTCGTGTCGATTTTCGCTTCCAGTATCTCGGGGGTGGCAACGGCGCTTACATAGCCGTTGGCATCCATATTGCGCAGGGCGACGTCCGGACGGCAGAGATAGTCGAGGAAATAGCTCGCTGCTTTTACATTGCGGGCATACTTGGGGATTGCCCAGCCGTCGTACCAGATGTTGCTGCCTTCGAGGGGGACTTCATAGCCCAGCTCTACTCCTACCGCTTCGGCTTCTTCTATGGCCCAGACGGCGTCGCCGCTCCAGGTGAGGTTGAGCCATGCCTTGTTCTTGGTCATCATCTCCTTACCGAAGTCGGCTTCCCATCCGGCAATGTTGGGCTTCATGCGTTTCAGGTAGTCCTCAGCGATGGCGATGGCTTCGGGGGAGTTGTCGTTCATCAGCTGCTCGACCGTGACGGTGCCGTCGGCCAGTTCTTTGGCATGGGCGTAGATGATGGCTGTGCCGTAGGCGTCGCGGTAGCTGTCTTTCATCAGGATCTTGTTCCTGTACTTGGGATTCCAGAGGCAATCCCAGGTCATTACTTCGTCCTGTGTGACAAACTGCTTGTTGTAGAGCAGGCCGGCTGTTCCCCACATGTAAGGGACTACGTAGTCGGTCGTCTCCATGCCGGGCAGGCTCAGCTTGTTGAGCTGCTCGCGGATATAGGGGGATATGTTGTCGAGGTAGTCCGGTGTCTTGCCGAAATTGCGGTCGATGGGGAGCAGCAGCTTCTTCTTCAGCATACGCTCGATGATGTATTCGGAAGGGCATATCAGGTCGAAATCCTCGTGGCCGCGCTCGATCTTGGTGAGCATGATCTCGTTGATGTCGAATACCTGGTAGATGATACGGATGTCTTCGCCGGTCTGCTCCTTATACCAGACGGGGAACTCGTCGAGTATTCCTTCGTCGATATAGTCGGCCCAGTTGTATATCTTCAATATCTTGCTGCGTTCCTTGTCCGTGCGTGCACAGGAAGAGAGCATTCCCAGGCAGGCGGCCAGTACACATACTATTTTAATCAGTCTATTCATTCTTCTATACTATTACTTTGCAGCGGATTTTTCGGCACGCTTGTTAATCACGATCAGGAGCACCAGTACGGTGATGAAGATAATGGTCGACAGCGGGCGCAGTTCGGGTGTAAGACCTCCCTTGCGGGCATCCGCATAGATGAAGGTGGAAAGTGTTTCCAGTCCTTCGTTACCAATGGTAAAGATCGTAACGGCAAAGTCGTCAATCGAAAGGGTGAACGCCAGGATAAAGCCGCTGATCATTCCCGGACGTATCTCGGGCAGGATCACTTTGCGTAAAGCCTGGAACGGGGTCGCCCCCAGGTCGAGTGCCGCTTCATACACATTCTGGTTCATCTTCTTCAAACGGGGCATCACGCTCAATACCACATAGGGGGTACAGAAAGTGATATGCGCCAGCACAACCGTCGTAAAGCCCTGCGAAACCCCGAAGCTGACGAACAGCAGGAAGAGGGAAACCCCGGTTATGATATCCGCATTCATCATCGGTATGGCATTCGTGAAGTTCATCACCTGCCGCGGACGTGTCCGCAGGTTGAAGATACCGATGGCCGCGATGCTGCCTAATATCGTGGAGATGGATGCGGCCAGCATGGCGATGGCGAATGTATTCCACAAAGCCCCCACCAGCGAACGTTGCACACCTCCGGTAAACAACGAACTATATAGTTTTGTTGAGAATCCCGTCCAGTTACCCAGCACTTTGGCTTCGGTAAAAGAGAAGATCATAATGATCAGGATCGGGGAATACAGCAGGAAAAGAAGCAGCCAGAGATAAGTTTTAGCCAGTATCTTCGTCATCATATCACACCTCCTCCTTCGTTTGAGGCGCTGTCTTCCTCGTTGGTAAACAGGATGGTGACTCCGATCAGCAGTAGCATGATAAGAGACAGGGCAGCTCCATAGTTCCACATTCCGTTATTGATGCTTTCCTGCACGGTCGAACCGAACAGCTTGATATTGTTCATTGTCAGCAACTCGGCAATGGCAAAGGTCGATACGGTCGGCATAAACACCATCACGATACCGCTCATCACGCCGGGCATGGACAAGGGGAAGATTGTTTTTATAAAGACCTGCAACGGATTGGCTCCCAGATCCTGGGCGGCTTCGATCAGGCTGCGATCCATCTTCTGCAAGGTGTTGTAGATGGGATAGATCATGAAAGGAAGAAAGTTGTACACCATACCGAATATCAACGCCCCCTCTCCCAACGGCAGGTTCAGGAAGTCGAACAGGGCGACGGTTGCCAGCGTACGGATCAGGATATTCACCCACATCGGGAGGATAAACAGTACCACCATCGTACGGGAGGTATTGAAACGTGCCTGGCTCAGTATATAGGCGGCCGGATACCCCAGCAGCAGGCAGACCAGCGTGGTGATAATAGCGATCCCGATGGAATAAACGAAGGTGTTCAACGCTTCGGGATGCATCATGAACTTGCGGAAATTGGCGAAGGTAAATGCGCCTTCGGCATCTGTAAAAGCATACAGGACGATCAGGAGCAACGGCATGACTACGAATACTGCCAGAAATAATGCGTAAGGGATCGTCCAGTTCCTGCGACGCATAAAAAATGCTGAGATGTTATTTATCACTTCCCTTCCTTTTAGTTATGAATAATACGAATGTTCTCGGGGGCAATCCGGATGCCGACGCGGTCGCCGTCGTCCCAGACGTCTGTCGTATCGACAAAGATATCTTCGTCCCAGTCTGTAAACACGGTCAGATGATAATGGTTGCCTTTATAGAGGATAAATTTCACTTCTCCGGTCAGTTTGCCGTCTTCTTCGTTGTCTTCGAGGATGACGTGACGGAAATCGACTTCCACCTTGACAGGGGTGTCGGGATCGATACCGGATACTTCCGTGCATTCGAAAGTATTGCCCAGGAATTCAACGTGGGTCGGGTCGATCAGCTTGCCTTCAAACGTGTTGCATACGCGCTCTTTCTTCATGACGTGGATATCGAAGGGCTTCACCAGAAGGCCGACTTCCCGTCCTGCATCAAAGCTGTGGTAATCCTGTACCATAAACTCATAGCCTTCGGGGGTCTGCACCATCATTTCGTAGTGCACGCCTTTGAAGATAGAAGAAGTAATCGTACCGGTCAGCATGGCTGCTTCCGAGGGTTCGAATATGTAAATGTCTTCGGGACGGATCACCACATCCACCGGAGCTTGCTCGCCGAAGCCTTCGTCCACGCACTCGAAGTCGTGTCCGGCAAAGGAGACTTGTTTATCTTTAATCATCAGTCCGTTCAGGATATTGCTCTCACCGATAAAGTCGGCGACGAACGAATTGATGGGTTCATTATATATATCGATGGGGGTTCCGATCTGCTGGATGCGGCCTTCGCTCATCACAACGATGGTATCGCTCAGGGTCAGTGCTTCTTCCTGGTCGTGGGTCACGTAGACGAAGGTGATACCGAGGGATTTGTGCATTTCCTTCAGTTCCATCTGCATGTCCTTACGCATCTTCAGGTCGAGGGCTGCCAGTGGTTCGTCGAGCAACAGCACTTCGGGCTCGTTGACGATGGCGCGGGCGATGGCAACACGTTGCTGCTGGCCGCCGGAGAGGGAGTCTACATCGCGGTATTCGTAATCGGTCATGCCTACCATCTTCAGGGCTTGTTTCACCTTCTTCTCGATAACTGCGGCAGGCAGCTTTTTGAGCTTCAGGCCGAAAGCGATATTGTTGAATACATTCAGGTGAGGGAACAGCGCATATTTCTGAAACACGGTATTGACCGGGCGTTTATGCGGCGGCGTCTGTGTGATCTCTTTTCCTGCTATCGAGATCTCCCCTTCTGAAGCGGTCTGAAATCCGGCGATCAGACGCAGCAAGGTGGTCTTACCACAACCGGAAGGCCCCAATATCGTTACAAACTCGCCCTTGCGGACAAACAAATTCACATCATTCAGAACGGCCTTGTCCCCGAAGAATTTAGACACATGCTCCACGCTGATGATGCAGTCGGACTTTTGCATAGACTTATCCCTTATTCCTTACAAGTTAAACATATAATCGCTCCCATTTATAAAAAGCGGCACAAAGGTATACATTTTAAGGAAAATTCAAAGTGTTTGGAGCGTTAAGAGATGGATATAACAGGGAAGTCCTGCTATCATTGCAAAATAAAAGATTATATTTGCACGAGTATAAACAGAATAATCTAAACCAAGAATAAGAATATGGTACAGAATAAATTCCATAAGGAAACAGCTTATTTTGCTTCCGGCTGCTTCTGGGGGACGCAATATCATCTGGGAAAAGTTAAAGGAGTAGACAGCACGCATGTCGGTTATATGGGTGGAAACTTGAACAATCCTTCCTATCCGGAAGTGAAAACCGGGACGACCGGCCATGTAGAGACAGTCGAAGTGGTCTTCGATCCGACACAGGTCAGTTTCGAGCAGTTGCTCCGCCTCTATTTCGAGACGCATGATTTTACGCAGGTAGGCGGACAAGGGCCGGACATAGGAAGCCAGTACCGCTCCGTTATCTTCTATTGCAGTGAGGAGCAAAAAGAAATGGCGGAGAATTATATCGGGAAGTTATTCGGCATGGGTTACAAGGTTGCCACAGCACTGGAACCTGCCGAGAAATTCTGGATTGGAGAGGATTACCATCAACATTATTACGACAAGAAAGGGGAGACTCCTTATTGTCATATTTATAGAAAGATATTTACGGACTGATTGTATTCCTTCCGGGAGAAAATAAGAGTTCCTTCGGATGAAAACAAAATTACATCCGAAGGAAACCTGAAACACCTTTATCTGAAGTTTTTCTTTTCGTCGATAATATACTCAGGACGCGCCTTGATCTCATCGAACAGGATACCGACATATTGACCCAATACGCCTACCGTCAGCAATTGCACACCGCCAAAGAATATAACGGAAGTCATGATGGAAGTCCATCCGCTTTCTGCATTACTGAAGCCATATAGTTTGCCTAAGGTGAACCAGGCTGCCAGGACAATTCCGACTACAACGGCTATAAATCCGAGGCTGGTTGCCAGACGCAACGGCTTCTTGGAGAAATAGAGCATGGCGGTCGATGCAAACTTCCACATCTTGCTGAAAGGGTATTTGGTCTCGCCGGCAATGCGGGCTTCCCGTTCGTAGTAGAAAGGAACCTGTTTGTATCCCAGCCAGCTGATCAACCCGCGGATATATTTACCTCTTTCCTGGAAGCGGTCGAACTGATCCATGATCTTACGGTCGATCATACGGAAGTCGCCTGTATCCAGCGGGAAACTAACGTCACTCATATAATTGAGGAGACGGTAAAAGGCCTTTGAAGTTATCTTCTTGAAAAAGCTCTCGCCTTCACGCGACTTGCGGACACAATAGACAACGTTCGCATTTTCCTTTTCCTGCAACTCAAGCATGCCGGCTATCAACTCGGGTGGATCCTGCATATCGGCATCCAGAATCACGGCCAGATCGGCATCACAGTGATTGATCCCGGCGGTTACGGCAGGCTGATGGCCAAAGTTCCGGGAGAAGTGGATCACTTTTACCTGTGGATCGGCGGCGGCTATTTCATCCAGCAGTTCACGGGTCTTATCCCGGCTTCCATCGTTAATATATATAATCTCAGTAGCAATAGGGAGCGACTGTAAAGCCTCTCTCGTGCGGCGGTATGACTCGCCGATAACTAACTCTTCGTTGTAGCAAGGAACTATGACTGAGAGCTTCTTCATTTCCATTAAGCTTTAAAGGTATAAAACTTGTTTATTATAAAATTGATCATTGTATAGAAAACCATTCCTATCAAATGATTGTAATAATGATCGATCGTCAACTGGGAATTTAAGACAAGCACCAGCCCGTACTGCAGGATGTAACACACCGCAAACGCGACACCGAAACGGATCGCCCCTTTTGTCCATCCGGTAGAACTTCCCTTGAAAGTCCATTGTTTGTTCCAGATAAAACTATTTAGTAACCCCGCTACATATCCCGTCAAATTCGACAGACCTTCCCGACACCCGAAGAGTTTCATCATCACCCAGATAACGGCCATCGTTATCAGGGTGTTGCTCACTCCTACCACTCCATATTTAATGGCTTGTTTTATTGTTTCCATTCTTATTTATAATATCAGTAACTTCCTGTTGCGTCAGTTCTTTTACGTTCGTTATCGTAAATATATCCGAAAGGAAATCACCATACTGGTTACATTCATTGATAACCCTGTCGAGGGTTAACTTGATGTCTGCACGCACCGGTATTAAAAATACCAGTTCAACATATTGTTCACCGATTGTAAGACGTTCGATCTCACAGTCTTCTTTAGGTAAGAAATAAGCGAACTCGCGATCAATCACTTTACGCTGATAGTCGAGGAAAGGACTTCTATCCTTCGATAACATCAATACATAAAAACGCAATTTCTCGCCTTTTCCACCTAAACCGGTCGAAATATATATCTGTTTCTCGTCCGACAGTTCCGACTCCAGCGAAATGCGGCTTTCCATTAAAGCCATATAAGCCCAGTTACTCACATCTTCATCCGGATGCTGTACATAATCTTCCAGCATTCGGTATGCTTTTACCTGGCGGGAAGTTGCCAGCATGGATAATACATATCTCTTATGATCTGTAGTCGACCCGGGATCAGACAGACTTTCGCGGAAGGCTGTATAATCCATATCATCTAAATCCTGCTTTACCTTACCTTTGCGAACCTGTTCGGAGTATTTGAAATACTCCATCTGAAGTTCAACCGGCACCCGCTGTTCCAATATATGAAAATGTCCGTCCATCTTGCTAAAAGACTCCCGGAACTTCTTAAATACATCACCTTCTTCTTTCATAGACCTGTTTGTTTAGTTATATACTATACCCAATAAACAAGAAACTAAGACAAAAGTAAAGCTTTTTCCCGACATTTCTGGCATTATAGAATAAAAAGGGGATAAAGGGGCTCTAAAAACGCCCTTTATCCCCTTTTGAGGAAGTTATTATCCAAATAACTTAGATACGGATCTTATGTCCGCTCAAAGCGTAGTAGAAAATCATCAGGTATGCCGGGAAACAGATCCAGTATGCCTGCTGCATATTTCCGGATACGTCGGCTAACCAACCGAACAGTAAAGGGAATACAGCACCACCCACGATAGCCATTACCAGCAAGGAAGAACCTGTCTTGGTGAACTTACCCAGGTCTTTCATAGCCATCGGCCACAGAGCCGGCCACATCAGTGAGTTAGCCAAACCTAATACTGCGACGAACCAGATAGAGATGTTCATCGGAGTCAGGACGATCAACAAAGAGCTGATCAGACCGATAATCGCACAAACAAACATCGCCCGTTCCTGTGAAATATACTTGGGAATGAAGAATACACCAACCAGATAACCGATCACCATACCGATCACCGTATAAGAGGTATACACCTGCGGATCAGGCAGGTTTAAAGAGGTGGCGTAGTCTACGATACTGGCCATTGCCAACGTTTCGACACCCACGTAGAACAGTAGTGATACCAAACCAAGAAGCAAGTGCGGGAACTGCCAGATGCTTGTCTTATTCGCCGCATACGAGGAAGCAGCCGCCTCATCGTTTTCGTCCTCACCTTCGGCTTTTACTTCAGGCAGCGGAACGAAAGCAACTAAAATACCCAGCAACACAAAGATACCGGAGATGAAGTAGAACGGAAGCTTGATATCTTCCAGCTTTACATCCCCCAGGTTCAGGAAGATACCCAGGAAGATCGGAGCGATCGCCCAGGCCGCCTTGTTGGCAATACCCATCATACTCATACGGGTAGCCGCACTTTCCAGCGGGCCTAAGATCGTGATGTACGGATTCACAGCTGCCTGCAACATGGTATTACCGATACCACTAATGAAAGAAGCCAGCAAGAACATGGCAAAGCTTTGATTTTCCGCAGAAGGAATAAATAAATACAATCCTATCGCAAAGAACAGGAAGGATAAGATCATCGTCTTTTTATATCCGATCGCTTTGATCACCAGTCCGCTGGGATATCCGAATATAATAAAGGTCGAGAAGGTTGCAGCCAATACCAGATAAGATTCAGCAGTTGTCAGATCCAAGGCTGTACGCAGGAACGGAATAATCAATCCGTTAATACCGAGGGCAAATCCGATCATAAAGAACAGGATGCCGATTACCACCAGGGGAAATAGATACCCCTTTGAAGAAGAGTTTGTGTTTTGCATGCTATTTTAATTAACGTTCATAATATTTTAGAAGACAAATGTAAGGATATTTTCGTTATTACCATACAAAAGCCGCTTGAAAGCAATCAACTGCTTAAAAATTCACTCGGGCTCATTCCATAATGTTTGGTGAAGCAACGGGTGAAATATTTGGGGTCGTTGAAGCCGACTTCGTATGCTATTTCGGAGACAGAAACGGGTGCCTTTTCCGCCGACTCCATCAGCTCTTTCGCTTTCGTGAGACGGTAAGAGCGGATCACTTTCACGGCCGACTGCCCCACCAGCGATTGCAGTTTCTTATGAAGCAGGCTTTTGCTCATGTGCATCTTCTCGATCAACTCTGCTACGTCGAAAGTGGCATCCCGGTAGTTTTCCTCTATCACTTCCATTAACTTATCGAGGAACTTCCGATCCTGCGACTCTTCACGGATATCGAGCGTCTTTACATCCAGACTGCTTCCGAAAGCTTTGTGCAGGCGGTTCTTGCTTTCGAGCATGTTATTGATACGGGCTACCAGCAGCTCGGCATCAAACGGTTTGGCGATATAACCGTCTGCTCCTACCTTATACCCTTCAATACGGACATCCGTCGATGTTTTGGCCGTCAGCAACAGGACAGGGATATGGGAAGTCGTAAAGTTATTCTTCACCTTCTTACAAAACTCCAGGCCGTCCATCACAGGCATCATGATATCGGAAATGATAAAGTCGGGCAAAAACTTCAACGTCTTTTTCAGTGCCGACTCGCCGTTGGAAGCCTCGACGATCGTGAATTTGTCTTCCAGTATCGACTTGATAAAGGCCCGCATATCGGGATTGTCCTCGGCCATGAGCAACAGCGGTTTATCCTGATCCACAGGTTCATGTACTTCTTCATATTCTTCTTCGATCTCCGTGGAACGGTCGTAGACTTCCGGTGAAACGTAATATTCGCTGTTAATCTCCACATCCATATCTTCGGCTGTCAGCGGTAGTAACAGCCGGAAGGTCGTTCCCCCCAAAGGATTATCCTTCACCGAGATCGAGCCACCCAGCAATTCCACGATCTGCTTGCAAAGGTATAGGCCGATACCTGTGCCACTCTGCCCGTAAACAGGGTAAGTAGTTTGATTGTCCGCCTGATAAAAACGCTCGAAGATCAGTGCCTTTACATCATCGGGAATACCGATCCCGGTATCACCTACCGAGATATAAAGATATTTACATATCGTTTGCCGTTTATCGGCTGCTTTACTCGACAGTAAAGCAGCCGATAAACGGATGTATCCGTTGTCAGGAGTAAACTTGACGGCATTCGACAAGAGGTTAATCAACACCTTCCGGATCAGATCAGGATCGAAACTGAAACAAGGCTGCGTGATCCGGTACCCCTCATCGATCCGTATATTCCGCGACTGGGATAAGGCTTTAAACGGCAGGATGATCGACTCGATAAACTCCATAAAGTTACCCGGCACCTTGTTCACCTTCATGCTTCCGGCATCCGCCTTACGGAAATCCATCAACTGGTTGACAAGCGAAAGCAGGAATTTGGAATTCTTACGTACCAACGTCAGCTGATCGATCACTTTCGGGTTCTGGCTAAGTGTCAGCGCCTGCTCGATCGGCCCCAGAATAAGCGTCAGCGGCGTACGGAACTCGTGGGTGATATTGGTGAAGAAATTGATCTTATCCTGCGTAGCCTGTTGAAGCTGTCGGTCGGATTCTTCCAGTTCCTTCTTCTGGGTCAGGATCTCGTCTTTCTGCACTTCGATCTTACGCGTCCGTTCCTCCACTTTCTTTTCCAGCAGTTCTTTCTGCCGGCGCAGGTTGGTGATACGCATTTCATTATAATAATAGATCAGCAGAACGACGATCACCAGTACGGAAACCAGGAACCATTTCTCTTTATAGAAAGGTGGTGTCACCTGGATATTCAGCTCCGTAATATGGTCAGACCATTCTCCGTCGGGGTTCGTACATTTTACCCTGAAGGTATAATTTCCCGCCGGCAGGTTCGTATAACTGGCAAAACGACGGTTAGACTCCACTTCCACCCAGTCGGCATCAAAACCTTCCAACCGGTATGCATAGCGGATCTTTTCAGGAGACACATAATATAAAGTAGCAAACTCGATCGAAATAGACTTATCCTGTTCCCGCAGGTTCCATTTCCCGGAAAGGACGCGCGGATTTACCGGCTCGTTATACAGGCGGCCGCCGATGATTGTCACCTTCAGCTCGGTCGTATCCGATTTGCGAATCACCGGATCGAACATAACAGCCCCTTCCACATTACCGAACAATAACTTTCCGTCGGAAGTATGCTCGGAAGCAGCCCAATAGAACTGATTGCTGGGCAGGCCATCGGTCGTATAATAAGCCGTTGCCCGTTCCGTCTGCGGACAGAAGCTGGTAACGCCCCGGTTGGTGCTTAACCACAAATTGCCGGTATCGTCCTCCTCCATCGCATAAATGACATTGTCCGAAAGCCCCGATTCAGTCCCGTAGTTTTTAAACATATACTGGTTATCCTCCCGCCCGGTCAACCGGAAAAGTCCGTTGCCGTAAGTACCGAGCCAGATCGTCTTGTCGGCAGACTCAAAGATACAGTTGATCTTCTCCCGGCGTGACAATTTCCTTTCCGGAGACAACACCCGGCAGCGTTCGGAAATGATCCTACCCAGCCTGACATCCGAACGGTTCAGGTCGATGCAATGAAGTCCAAGTTCCGTACCTACCCACAGGCGGCGCGAGCTATCCAGGTAGATACCCGATACAGATGTGATCTGCCGGTTTTGTTCGTCCTGTTCCGAAGTATTCAGTACATGCTTCACCGATCCGGTGGCCTCGTCATAGAAGTCGAGCCCTTTCGAGCTTGCCACCCACATACCTTTCTGCACCCGATCGTAAGCCATCCAGGAAATAAAGTCGCTGGCGAACGTCCCTTCTTTGACAAAAGAGGTATTATGTTCAAACATCCCTTCCCTGTCCAGTTTCATCCGGTTGATGCCACCACCCCAAGTTGCTACCCAAAGATACCCGTCGCCCTCCGCGATAAAACAAACCGCATCATGCGATAAAGTAGACGGATTTCCCGGCTGGTGCACGAAATGGGTAAAGGTTTTCTTATCGGCATTCCGCTTGTTCAGTCCCCCTTCAACCGTTCCGATCCACAAGACACCCCGGCTATCTTCGTAAATGGCATTCACCGGATTGGCGGAAAGTGAAGCCGGTTGTTTGGTGTCATGGCGATACAGATCAAACATCACCTCCTTGCGGATCATCTTGTTCACCCCTCCTTTTTCCGTCCCGATCCAGAGTATTCCCGTCGGTTCGACATAAAGGGAATTGATAAAGTTACTGTTCAGATGATCCGAGCTGGACGGGGCACTGGCTATCTGCAGGAAGTTATCCGTCTGTTTGTTGTAGATGGAAAGGCCTTTATAGGTTGCCACAATCAGGTTACCCTCCTCATCGAGCACAATATCTTTTACATAGTTTTGTATCAATGAATGATTGTCTTTCGGGTCGTTGGTGTATAACCGGCTTTCACCAGAGCGGCGGTTATAACGCATCAGCCCTGTCCCTCCCCCGATCCAGAGCTCGTCGCCATCCGGACAAAAGGATAACACCTCGCCGAACGGTTGCATTACCGGAGTCAGGCTGAAGGTATTGCCGGACAGATTTTTGACCGTGCAGACCTGTCCGTCGGCATATCCCACCCAGACCGTCCCTTCCTCATCCATACAAAGGGCATTCACATTTGCATCTTCCCCCTCTTGTATCAGTTCAATTTCAGCCAGGTCGTTCCGTTCGTTCAGCGAAGCGATAGCGAGTCCTTTATTAAATCCGACCCAGATACGTCCCTGCCTGTCTTTCAGAAAAGCATTGATGACAGCCGAAAAGATCGGGTGTGAAGCCTGGCGGGAATGATCGAAATTGCGAACCTCCCCGGAAGTCAGGTCGATGATATTAACGCCTTCTTCCGTCCCTACCCAAAGATGCTGACGGTTGTCTTCCACCAGAGTACGTACGAAAAGGCTATTGAGTGCATTCTTTCCGGACTGCGCGTCGTAACGGATAAAATCGTAGCCATCGAAACGGTTCAAGCCGTTCCAGGTGGCAAACCACATATAGCCGCGGCTATCCTTGTAGATATAATCGACGGTATTCTGAGCCAATCCCTCATCGGCAGTTATATAAGTAAAATTGTATGATTCGGGGTTTAATCCGGCATGCCCTGTCAGGGACAGGATAGAGAAAAGAAACAAGAGTAAACAGGTGTTTTTCTGTATATTAAAGTGGTTCATCTCTGTCATAGTTATTTTAAATGACAAATATACACTATACAAAAGATATTACAAGGGACTTGGGATAGGAAAAAAGATAGTTTAAAAACATATCAGAAAGGGAAAAACAGTAATTACATTTTTTGAAGCAAAGTAAAATAAGGATCATGTTGAATGGAAATAGACTGAGTTCGTTTAGAACTATGTTATTCATGTTTGCAAAGGTAATAAAATATATGATATAGCATCCTTAAGGAGCAAATATTCATAATATGCGTGAAATTTAGACAATAAAAAACTACTATTTACCTCCTTTTTTAGCCTGCTCTGGTACCATAAGGGAATTCATATCTCTTTCATAAAATGAGTTGTTTTACGATTTCCATTACATTTCAAACACATTCAACTCATAAAAACCTTGATTATCTACAATCTTCCATAGTTCTAAACGAACTAATCTATTTTCTAAATATATGATAGACAGGATATCAACAAAGCATTATGTATGTATTAGAGAGGGAAAATCTACCGATTTTCATCCTCTGTTTCTACCCAGACATCAGGGTTTATCCGAACTCATCAACGAACACAACATTTAATAATAATATCATGGCAGAAAAAACAATTCTCACTGTCGACATGTACGATAACGTACTGACAGAAAAAGCAAACGATTTTGCAGGTAAAGTATCCATCACCGGAACGATCCACAACACGGATATCGCCGACCGTATCGTTAAAGCGCGTACCGAGTACCGCCAGGAAACGATTCTGAACATCCTCGGTATGGCAGACGATATCAAGGTCGAAGCCATTGCAGAGGGCAAGAGCGTGGTAGACGGCGTAGGCCAGTGGTTACTTAACTTCAGCGGGCCGCTCGGTGGAGAAAGCCCCATCTTCAACTCCGATCTGCATAAATTCGGTGTCACCTTTACGCCGGGAAAAGCATTGTTGAAGGCACTGAAATTATTGGTTCCCAACTTCCGTGTAGCTAAGACGGGGCCGGTTATCAACGGCTTTACCGACTCTAAAACAAAATCAGTCAACCAGATACTGACTCCGAACGCTCCGGGTGTTATCAACGGGGCAGGCCTGCTGTTGAAAGGCGACGATCCGTCGGTAGGCGTTTACTTCACTCCCGACGGGGCCGACAAGACACCGGTCAAAGTCGACCTGATCGTATCGAACACCACTTCGCAGATCATTATCCAGATCCCGGCATTGCCCGACGGACAATATCTGTTGAGTATCACGACGCAGGCAGGTGCCAGCTATACCCTCGTTAAAGAACCGCGTACGTATCAGTACCCCATTTTGTTAAGTGTAGGCAGTCAGCCGGGTGGCGGCGAAGATGATCGTCCGGTTATCGAGTAACCGGCTGTCGAGGGGAGTATCGAAGCTGTTATCGACATCCCCCTCGACACCGTTGTCGACACCTACCTCGATAACGGTATCGACACCTGTATCGACAGAGGCTTCGACATCCGTGTCGATAACGTTGTCGACATACCCCCAACTAATTAATGTTAAAAGAATGAGTATGAAGAACTATATAATAAAAACAGAATAAGTATGAGAAACAAGTTACAATTAATTATCCGCCTCTTCTATGTGGCGGTTTTTTTATGGATAGCTCCCTGCGGAATGCAGGCGGAAGAAGAATCTGTATGGAATGGAACAGATATCGCGAACCAATTCGCCGGAGGAAATGGTGAAGAACTAAATCCTTATCAAATAGCAACTGCAGCAGAACTTGCCTATCTGGCGCAACAGGTGAATCTTGTTAATAGTGGAGGAGGTTCTGATTATGCAGGTAAATATTTCAAGCTGATGAATGATATAGACCTGAATAATCAAGAGTGGACACCGATAGGGGACTCTTTTTATAATATATTCAAGGGCTCTTTTGATGGTAATAAACATACAATCAAAAATCTTAAAATAGAAAATGTACAGTTTGCTGGTTTATTTGGTAATGCGAGTGGTGGAACAATTCAGAACCTCGGAGTAATCATTAGTGAACAGGGTATTAAAGGTACAAGGACAGCAGGAGGAATAGTCGGAGAATCATACACTAGATCAGGCGAGCTATCTATTAAGAACTGTTTTGTTACAGGCAGTTCAATAAAAGTAGAAGGATCAGCCTTCTATGCAGGTGGAATAATTGGTACTGCTAATTCTTCTGGAAACATTTCTATAGAATACTGTTATGTGGCTGTAAACGAAATAAGTAGTATATTTACGGGTGGTGGCAATAGTATAGGAGCAGGAGGTATTGCAGGAAATGCAACTACAGTCAAGCATTGTTTCTCTTTTGCCAATTTGATAAAAGCTGTTATTGCTCCCGGTTCAGAAGGAGAGATAGCAGTGCAACGTATGGTAGCTTCACCTCACAATCCAACGATAAAAGACTGTTATTCGAGCAGTTTGACTCTTTTAGTCAACGGTACAAATATCACTAATCCTACGGGAAATGACCCTACAGATAAAAATGGAGCTGATATAACAAGGGATAACTTCCATGGAAATTCAGGAGGGGTACTTGCAGGATGGGAAAATGCCGGATGGACACTCCATGACGGTCAACTTCCTACACTCGATTCTACCACAGAAGGTCTACCTCTTGATCAATTTTTTGTTATCGGAAATGGAAGTGAAGCAACACCATATGAGATTCACTCTACGACTATTTTTAATTATTATGTCTATCAAATCAATCAGGACGGTGTTGGCTATAATAATACCGAACATTTTAAATTGACAAACGATATCGCCCTTCCCCCTGACTGGACACCAATTGGAACAACTGCTCATCCCTTCAAAGGAACCTTCGATGGCGATAACCACACAGTTTCTTTGAGTCTCAAAGCTGATCTCAAACAGGCGCAAGCCGGATTGTTCGGTACGATCGACGGAGGGGCAACCGTCCGAAAGGTGGCGGTAAATGTCGTTGCGGACGGGATTACTTCCACCGCCAGCGGAGCAGAAAGCAGGGCCGGAGCCATCGCCGCCGTTAATGAAGGAACGATCGATCAATGTTACGTCTCCGGTGAAGGTTTTGTCTTGTCTTCCGACGGAACAAACAGACATGCCGGAGGTATTGCAGGCGATAACAGCGGTACGATTTCCAACTGCTATAATCTTATCCCCGTGAAAGTAAATGATAGTTCTGATTCCTATCTCGGCGGAATAGCCGGACATAATACAGGTACAATCGAGTATTGTTTTGCCACCGAAGAGGTTTCAATAGCAGCCGACGCAGTTGTTTCGAGCCTTACAAATGGAATGGACGAAACGGCTGGCGGAATAGTCGGTTTTAACGATCATGAAAATGTGGGTATTGTTAGACATTGCTTGGCTGTTAATGCAAAAATCCCAGCTGATGCCCACCGTGTAATCGGTACGGGTGCAGATACGGACGACGTGAATAATTTCTCTTTCTTCGATATGCCACGCCAGATTACTAAATCGGCTGATACTTATGATCCGCAGGAAGGTACCCCTCTTACAAGTAGTAATCTGAATAGTGATGCAGGTGGTTGTTTCAATGGTTGGAATACGTCTGTCTGGGATTTGAATAGCTTCAGCACTTTGCCGAAGCTGCAAGGGTTTACTTCACAGCCTGAAAAGCTGATGGCTCCCTACCTGCTGCATACCGTCAAAATCGATCCGGGCAGCAACGGGATATTATCGGTAACCCGCCCCGATCCCTTGAACGGATCTGAAATAGCAGTGAATAACGACGATCAGCTTCCTTATAATACAGTACTGACAATTACTGCTATGCCGGATGCCGATTATGAGTTGAATACACTCACCGTAAACGGTACTACATTCAGCAGTGGTTCTTCTTATACAGTAAATAGTGATGTCGCCATCAAGGTCATATTTAGTAAAAAAGAAAGTAAACCCGATCCGACTCCCGAACCGACTCCTGAACCTGAACCAACTCCGGTTTACTATACAGTAACTCTTCCGGCCGTCGAGGGAGCTGCAACCGATCCGGTTGCCGGAGCGTATGAAGTGGAGTCATGGGGTAGCTTCCGGTTCTATCTCTCGCTCGACAAGGAATATGACCAGTCAGCCCCGATAATAACAACCAGCCGTGGGGAAACCATCACACCCCGTACAAGTGACGGAGCATATATCATTAAATATGTTCGTCAATCGCTCGATATATTTATCGACGGCATTGTGAAGAATCCCGCCCCGGTAGCCAACGAAAAGATAGAAGCCAACCATCCGAAAGTCTGGAAAACCGGAAACGAGCTACATATACAAGCCATTACCGACGAACCGGGTTATATCTATACCGCCGACGGCAAACTGCAAACTGTTTGCCACCTGATAGTCGGAGAGGTTGAGACAGTCCGACTACCCGATGGTATCTATTTTGTACGGATCGGTAAGGAACGGTTTAAAATTGTTTTGTAAGAGAATAGGCTTCAATCACACATTCCAGTGCACAGGCATTGGCGGCTGAACTAACCCGATGGAAAGGGCCGTACCAGTAACAGCCGAAGCTTTTGGATGCCGGGTCGTAATCTTTCGAGAGGATCGACTCGGCATTCTTTATGATGAAATCTTTGTAGGCCGGGTTCTTTGTCACCTCATACAGGAAAGCCAGATGGCGTATAAAAATGCCTTTGAACTGTACACCGTCGTTGCTATGTTCGATAGCCGGTTTCATTTCACGAAGGATACCTTCGTCTGTCACCAACCGGGTTGTGATTGTGGCATCGGCGATCTTTTCAGCCAGTTCCAGATAAGAATTATCATTCGTCACCAGATACATTTCAGTCAGGACAGCGATCGCCACACCCTGGTTATAGGTGTAATGGGCATCCCGGTTGGGGGTACAGTCCTTGCCCGTCCCGTCTTCGATCTGGTAAATATCCGTATTGATCATGCCTGTTTGCATATACCACGCCACGTTCTTCTTGAACCAGTCGAGATAAGACGGGTTCTGAGTAGCCTTGTACAAGCGGATAGCCGTCAGCGAGAAAAGGTTGTTGGCGATGGAATTCTTATAGTGCAGCGGATTCTTTTTCCAGAAAATACCGCCACCGCATTCTTCACTCCATCCGGTAGTCATATCGTCGAAGATTACTTCCGCCATATCGAGGTACTTCTTCTCCCCTGTCAGCTTAGACGCTTCGATCCATGCCAAAGCCCACCAACCCTCATCGTCGTAATAGTCATTGATGAAATTCGTACAATAGCGAGGTGTCCCCGTCGAGTCCACTCCCACCTGGTAACGGCGGGCTTTCTCATATACATCCTGAATGACGGGAAGCACATCGGTGTCGCCGGTGACGGCTGCGTAGCGGATGGTAGCGGTTAATACGTTGGCGGAGTTCCACCAGCCGGCGGTTTCCCAGATACCGGTCGTATCGTTTCTCCAACTCAGGGAGGTTTGCATAGTTTCATACAATTTATCCCGGAAAGGAGAAGGTCTGCCACAGGAGACCATAAATAGTACAACTACAAGAGTTGCCAGAAAGTGTCTGCACATATCCATTAAATTTAAGATTAGAACGAGGGCAAAGATAATAAAAAACCCCGCAAGCTGTTAAAATAACAGGCCTTGCGGGGCATATTCTCGCTAATCATCGAATAATCAGATCGATACTTTGAACGGTTCGGTATAAACCATTGCATCGATACCTTCGATCTTCAGTCCCATACGGGCGTAGATGAATCCGGTAGATGGAAGCGAATTGGAGGTCGAATTGACTGATAAGCTGCTTAAATCCAGTTGCAGGGAAACCTGATTACCGGCTGTTGCGGTTGTTGTAGTCGATCCGGCTGTGCCGCCGAAATTATAGCTGTCGTCGACAATCAGGTTACGGCCGGCATACAAGCCTACAAACTCGATGTTGCGACCGGCTGTGATCTCACGTACGGAGCAGGTACCGGAAACAATCTTATTGTTGCAAGTGATGGAGGCATTGTCGAGCAGGTAATAAGGAGTTACAGGTATATCGACAGTCTGTCCGCCTCTGCAATTTTCCACAGTGATCGTATCGGCAGCCGTCGGGTTTACCCAGGGGCCAACGTTTGCTACGCGGATCAACTTATAAGTCTTGCCCGTATAGACGCTGGCACTGAATGTACCGTCCTGTGCCACCTGTACGGTCAGATACGTGCTGGCCGAAAGTTCCCAGCCCGGTTCGTAGAGACGGAAACTCACCTGATTATTCTTTACATTAATCGCCTGACCATCGAAAACCATCTTTCCGGTCAGCGTCGTATTAGGCTCTTCATAATTGTCATATTCACAGGAAGTAAATACGGCAGCTAATGCGACGAATAGGAATAAAGCTATCTTTTTCATATCTATGTTCATCTTTAATTAATTGTAGTTCGGGTTCTGTACCAGTTTCGGGTTCTTATTCAGATCATCTTGGTTGAATGAAGTGTAATAGTTACCTACACGGAAGTTACGGGGCGCTTTGAAACGCGGGGCGATCTTACGTTCAAAGATATACTTGCCGTCGTTCGGGCCACCGATCACGCGGTAAGGATAGAGGGCATACAACATCGTATTTTCAGACTGAACGCCATTCCATTGTGTATGCGCTTTACGCAGACGTTTCAGATCCCACCAACGGTGATCTTCGAGTGCCAATTCGCAACGACGTTCTTTCAGCAGATTGTCGATGGTCAGGTCGGCCGCAGTCCATGAGTCGGCACCGAAACCGGCACGCTGGCGTACGACATTTACATATTGCAGGGCTTTGCCTGTCTGTCCCAGTTCCATAGCCGCTTCAGCCGCATTCAGATAAACTTCTCCCATACGGAAGTAAGCCCACCAGATATAAGAACCCTGGCCACGGGCGGAAGATCCAACGGTAGCATCGACATATTTGCGCAGGTTGAAACCTGTATTCGTATAAGTAGCACGGTTCAGAGGGCCGTCTTTACCTACGAACGTACCGCCGTCGGCATTCGGATGGTTGTCGGCTGCTTCATATTTGGAGTTGGGTTCGGAACCGTCGACAAAGAGGTAAGAACCGTTCTGATAAACGGCTACACCGGCCTGTACATCCAGGTGGGCGCCTTTAAATTCCTGTTCCGGAAGCAGGCAGGTACCTTGCAGGCGGTAGTCGCGACCGGTAAAGATATCGGCACGGTTGTCGTAAGCGATGTAGTTACCGTTGGCATCCTTATCGGCCAGCCGAGCGGAAGTACCGTCCAGTCTGCTGAAAGACTCGACCAACTGAAGTGTCGGACAGAGGTCGGAACCGTTATCGTTGTCTTCATTCATCGACTGTGCGATATTGGCGAAGGAGAAGCTATGGAATTTGCTTGCCGAATAATCCTTGCTCCAGATCACTTCCGTATTATTATCTTTAATGGAAACGGCGTTATAGAAAGCATCGGCCGAAGGTGCGTCTACACCCTGCAACCGGAACACGCCGCCATTGATGATCTCCTCGGAACAAGCCAACGCCTTTTCATAATAACCGTTCGCATCGGCTCCGGTCATACCTACCACACCATTCTGCAGGTCGGAATGAACCGGGTTGCTCATGGCTGCATTGTATTTTGCGATGGAACCGGCGTACAACATAGAGCGGCCGGCCAGTGCCAGGGCGGTATATTTGTTGGCCCGTGAAACATATTTCACATTGTTGTTGGCTGCCAGTGTTTCTTTGACCGCCATACATTCGTTATATACATATTCGTATACTTCAGCTTCGGTAGAACGCGGTGTCTGAAGTTCGGATATATCCATACCCGATGTATAACTTTGTGTAGCCGTAACCAGAGGAATACCCCCCATGCGGATACACATCTGGAAATAAGTATAAGCACGCAGGAAACGGAACTCGGCATCATAAACGGCTACATCCGCTTCGGGTAAAGTGGAGGTCTTCAGCGACTCGATACCCTGGTTGATCTTATAGATATATTCATAATCATAATATCTGAATATATCGTACGCATAAGATACCATCTGGTTACGGGCTGTTTCCACGTCCTGGTTCATCAGTCCGCACCACATGAAATCGTCGTACAGGGAGAAGTTGACATCGTCGTCGAGTGAGCCGTTTTTAGGAACATCGTTATAGAGGTTTGCAAGAACACCTTGCACCATTGTATTGTCATTCCATACCTGATCGGTCGTCAGGAAGTCGGAAGGATCCGTATTACCCAGCCATTCGTCGCAACCGGACAGCGAGCATGTCAGAACAGCGGATCCAAGGATATATAATAAACTCTTTTTCATACTATTCAATTAATTAGAAGTTAAGATTAAAACCGAATGAGAAGGTACGCAGGTTAGGAGTAACCAGGGCACTGTTAGATTGGATTTCCGGATCGAGCTGATATTTGCTCAGGTTATCGATGCTGAACAAGTTGTAGGCATTTGCATAGATACGCAGACGGTCTACGAAGAACTTGCTGGAAATAGACTTCGGCAAAGTATAACCAAGCTCCAATGTACGCAACTTGATATAATAAGTATTATGCAACCAGAAATCGGAGTAACGGTTGAAACTTACATTTGCTCCGGCATAACGGGTAGCAGGGAACTTTCCGGCAATCCATTCGCTGTTCGCATCCGTAGGATCGGCACGATGCCATGAGTCGGTCAGCAAATAGGCGGTAGAGTTACCGTCGCCCTGGAACGGATAAGCCACTTCCCAGCACATGTGGTAAGATTGTCCGGCAGCGCCGGCAAAGTCAGCTTTCAGGTCGATACCTTTCCATTCGAAAGAGGTATTGATACCGAAGCTAATGTACGGTAACTGTTCCGGCTGGTAACCGATCGGACGTTCATCCAGGCTATTGATTATACCGTCGCCATTTTGATCCTTATAGATCAGGTCGCCCGGCAACATGGTGGTATTACCTTGTCCGTCATTGTCGACATGGTAGTTCTGGATATCTTCGTAACTCTGGAAACGGCCTACTACCTGATATCCCCAGGTATTGGTGTTTATCCAGCGGTTCTCCGTTGAGTTACGGTATTCGTCCCAACTCGAACCGAAGCGCGGCTTATAGGAGTCGCCGTTCATTTTGCGGGCCAGCGTGAAGTTACCACCGATAGAGTAAGAGAAATCTCTCACCTTGTCTCTCCAGGTGATACCTAACTCCAAACCTTTATGATAATCGGAGTTCAGGTTTTCCTTTGCCAGTGAGAAACCTACTTCGGTAGGGATCAATACGTCGTAACGTAAAGCCGGCAGACCGGTACGCTTACGTTGGAAGACTTCAAAAGTACCACTCAGACGGTCATCCAGGAAGCCATAATCCACACCGATATTGATCAGGGTCGACTTGATCCAGGATAAGGTTGTAATAGGGATACCACGGTATACGACACCTGTCATGGCATTCCCGTTCAGTACGGCGTTGCCCGAACCGTAAGTATATCCGTTCAGATAAGAGTAAGGAGAAACGATATCGTCCAGATAACCGTCGCCATCCTCATCCACATCCAGTTTGTCATCTCCCATCTGTCCCCAGGATGCACGGATCTTCAGGTTAGACAGCTTGGTTGCTTCTTTTACACCAGACATAAAGGATTCTTCCGAAAGTCTCCAACCGGCAGAAACAGCAGGGAAAAAGCCCCAGCGGTTACCTTCCTGAAACAGATAGGAACCATCGTAACGGCCGCTGAATTCTGCAAAATAAGTACTTGAGTAGTCGTATGCGGCACGGAACACCATACCGGCACGGCGGGCGGTAGTCATCTTTGTTTCCATCGACTGCATATCGGCTATACCGTTTGTCAGAGGGATATAGTTATTGGTCGGCAAGGTATTATATTGCAACCAGTCTCTTGTCTTTTCAAAAGTTTCTATACCTAATACACCTGACACATGATGTTTCTGGTTGAAGGTATGATCGTAGTTCAACTGAGCCTGGAAAGTCTGTTCCACCTTTTCATCTTTAAGACGACGGCGCCACGGGTTCTGGTTTCCCCACTGTTCGTTGTAACTGTCGTTCGCTTTATCGTAGGTATATACTTTATAGGTATACTCGAACTGTTCCTGGTCGTTACGAGCAATCCAGTAGTTATAAGCCACTCTGGCTTTCAGGCCTTCGATCGGGCTTTGCCATTCCGCATATACGTTGGCTGTTGCCGATTTCCAGATATCATCGGTATAACCTGTAATATCCCGGTCGAAAATAGCTGCACCGGTCGCATTGTTGCGGGTGGCGTTCACATAGTTCGGATTATCGTTGGCATAGGCATGCTGGGTCGGCCAGTTCTGGAACATGGCATAATAAGGTTGCCAGTAGTCATCCAGACCCGGAACACCTACGTTATGGCGTTCTTCGATACGACCGCTCAAACGGGCTCCGATCTTCAATGATTTGGTGATATTGGCTTCAATATTGCTTTGCAGGTTTGTACGGGCAAAGTTAAATCCGTTGATCATGGCCTTCTGGTCGAGATGGGAAACACCGAAGTGGTAGTTAATTCTTTCCGAACCTCCGGTAGCACTGACGTTACCGTACCAGATAGGAGCATTCTTGTTGGTGATGAACTTCTGCCAGTCGAAGCTGGAATATTCGCCCTGGCCCTGACGCCACAGGTTCAGTTCTTCCATCGTACGGGCTGTTGAACCGTAGGTATTCAGGTCGGCCTGCATACGTCCTTCGTAGAACTGGGAAGCGTTGGCAACCTCCGGATAACGCATGAAGTTCTGGATACCGTAATAGGCATTGGCTGATATCTGGTTCTTCTCACCGCGTTTACCGGATTTGGTCGTTACCAGTACAACCCCGTTGGCTGCACGTAAACCGTAAATAGCAGCAGAGGCATCCTTCAGGATAGTGATACTTTCGACATCATTCACGTCGATATTATTGAACTGTCCTTCTTCACACTGTATGCCGTCGATTACATATAACGGAGTACCCATATTACGGATCTGGATAGCGGCACTTGCACCCGGGCGACCGTCGGCCTGACGGGCTGAGATACCCGGAGTCTTACCTACCAGGGCACCGGCTGTTGTCGGCGTAGTCGTACGTGTCAGCTCTTCCGATTTTACACTGCTGATAGCACCGGTCAACGATCCTTTTTTCTGGGTACCATAACCTACTACTACCACTTCTTCCAGTGTTTCGCTGTCTTCTTTCAGCTGCACCTGGATATTGTTCTTTCCGACAATGGAAACTTCCTGCGGGGCATAACCGATATATGAGAATACAAAGACTTTGCTATTCCCTGCTTCCAATGAGAATTTACCATCCATATCGGTAATGGTTCCAACGGTCGGGTTGTCTTTCAGCACTACATTCACACCGATCAGGGGCTCGCCCAGGGGATCGGTTACAGTTCCTGTCACGACATTTGTCTGCGCCATAAGTTGCAGGCTGCTGACTAATAAAAACAAGAGGACTACCGGTAACTTCAGTAGCTGTTTACTCTTAATAAATTGATAACTCATAATAAACTGTTTTAAGGTTACTTAATTCATACTCGTTACTTTCTTGCTGAAAGATGGTGGTTGTGTTTTGTTCTATACTTTTTCTCATACGGCATTAAATTAATTTGTAAGAATATTTTGTGTTCATTTGACTCGTTTACCCCAGACTGAGAAACCGTGGGAGTCTAATCCCGTAAACAGGATTGTCTTCATTTCATTCTCCCAGTCTTGTCCCATATGCGGAATGAGTCCTTGCATTTCTTCTTCTCCTATACGGATAGCCAATCCTTTTTCCGGAGAGTACGCCCAGCGTCCTTCCTGTTCACCAGTGATCTTTCCATCTGGTGTAAAGGTATAATGAATTGAGACATTCACCTCATTATCATGCAATTCTCCTTCACCCCACAAGATCTGTCCGGCCCAAAGCTGACGCTCGTATTTACTGTCGCGGATGAGGATCATTTCCCACTCGCCCACGAAATCATCCTTTATGAATTCCTGTTGCGGAATAGCGGCATATCTTTCCGGCGAAACAACAGGCCATCCGTCTTTCGTCCAGAATATTTCACGGACATGCAGATCCATCAGATGGTTAGCCGGACTGAGCCGTCCCTGGTGCATCAGGAAATAACGCCCGTTGTCGTTTACCACACCGCAGTGAGCCGTACCCGCCCATCCCGGATGGTTGTCGAAACGGTAAGGATGTGTCAGCACCGGGTAGTTGTTGGTTTCCTCGCTCATGTCTTTACCGAACAGGTCGTAGAAAGGGCCTTCCGGCTTTTCCGAACGACCGACACGGATATTGTAGGTAGTCATCAGAGGATCGTAAGAGACGAACAGGTAATATTTCTTTAGTTCCGGGTTGTAAACAATCTCCGGGGCTTCGATATTATCTTTCTTTCCATCGGCGCGGCGGGCGATACAATGTCCCTGGTCGCCGATACGCATAGCCAGCCCGGTTTCAGGATCCAGCTGCATTTCATACAGGCCACCGAAATAAGAGCCGTAGACCATCCAATGTTCCCCGTTCTCCGTGATCACAACGCTCGGATCAATCGCATTCATGACGGAAGTAGAGTCTGTTTTTACCACACAGCCTTTCAGTTCCCACGGCCCTTCCGGTGAGTCGGACTCTGCCATCCCCAGATAAGAGATTGATTTGGCAAAAGCCGAAACACAATAATACAGGCGGTATTTATCCTTATACTGTACCAGGTAAGGCGCCCAGATATTGGTCGCTCCTTCCCCATCGGCATGACTCCTGACATGTTCTACGGCTTCTGCTGGAATTTCAGGAAATGCCCAACCGGCAAACTCCCAGTTCACGAGGTCTTTCGACTTACGCACCTGGATGTATCCCAGCGGAACGCCTGCTTCCTTCGCTTCCTCTTTGTTTTCGCGGAAGATGGCATCGGTCGAGTAGAGATAGAACGTATCCCCTATCTTCCGACAGGCCGGATCGTGTACATTATAAGTTCCCCACGAACGATAATCCTTCATGGCGGAGACAGATGTATAATCGTCTTTCCACGGATTAGGGTTCTTTTCCGGTGTTACCGGCTGCCTGCCTAAGCTGCATCCGGAGACAACAAGGGTGGTAGCAGCCATCAGAATGGCTGCCTTAATGATTGTCTTACACATAAATGATACGTGTTTAAATTATTTCAACTCGATCGTTACCAGTGATTTGGCCGGGATCTTCATGGTCAGTTCCCCGTTTTTATACTTTGCTCCCTTGAAGTTTGCCAAGCGCACGTTTTCAGGTTTATCAAATGTATTACATGCACGTACATTCTCTCCGGTAATGATCTGCGCGTTACTTACATTGGCGGCATTCGTTCCGCGTACGGCACAGGATATCTCGATATCGTTTGCCGGATCGATATTGACGAGTGAGATATGTATCGCCCCGTTCTTATCTTTCGATGCAGAAGCGCTAACCGCCGGAAGGCTGCGTCCCAGACGTTCATAGTTACTGCATTTCACTTCGATCGGAAGCAGGGTGGCATCCTGATGAACTTTATACATATCGAATACGTGATAGGTCGGTGTCAGGATCATTTTTTCGCCTTCGGTCAGGATCATGGCCTGCAATACGTTAACCATCTGTGCAATGTTGGCCATTTTCACACGGTCGCAATGTTTGTGGAAGATATTCAGGGAAACACCGGCCAGCAAAGCATCACGCAATGTATTCTGCTGGTAAAGGAAACCCGGATTTGTTCCCGGTTCTACATTATACCAGGCACCCCATTCGTCGATGATCAATCCCAGGCGTTTTTCCGGATCGTACTGATCCATAATTGCGGTATGACGTTCGATCAGCTCTTCGATATGTGCGGCATTTTCGATGGTACGGAAGTATTCGTTATCATCAAAACCGGTTGCATTTCCTTTATTTGTCCAGCTGTCGGCAAACGTATAATAATGCAGGGAGATACCGTTCATCATGTGGCCGGGGATATTCTTCATCAAAGTGCTTGTCCAGTTATAGTCATCCACATTCGGGCCACCGGCAATTTTAAACAGGTGGTTCGTACCATAGTTGCGGCAGTAAGTTGCATAACGACGGTAGTTTTCGGCATAACCTTCGGGGGACATATTTCCACCGCAGCCCCAGTTTTCGTTACCAACGCCCCAGAACTGAACCTTCCAGGGTTTCTCACGGCCATTCTGCTTACGCAATTTTGCCATCGGACTCTCACCGTCGAAAGTGATATATTCCACCCACTTCGACATTTCTTCTACAGAACCGCTACCCATGTTTCCACATATATAAGGTTCCGTTCCCAGCTCCTCACAAAGGTTCAGAAACTCATGTGTACCGAAGCTGTTATCTTCCGTAACGCCTCCCCAGTGAGTGTTGACCATTTTCGGGCGCTGATCGCGTGGCCCGATACCGTCACGCCAGTGGTATTCGTCGGCAAAGCAACCACCCGGCCAACGCAGGTTGGGTATATTAATATGTTTAAGGGCGGCGATAATATCGTTTCTCACGCCATTCGTATTAGGGATTTTAGAGTCTTCCCCTACCCAAAGACCATCATAGATACATCTTCCCAAATGCTCGGAAAACTGTCCGTAAATGTGTCGGTTGATCGTTTCTGTACCCAAATCGGCATTAACAACCATCTGGGCTTTCTCTTGCGCGGATATAAATGGTATTGCCACAAAAAGCAATAATCCGGCTAACAAATTCCGTTGTGTATTCATGTCTATTAAATTTGTGATTATCGTGTTTAACGAAAGCAAATGTAGGATGAACACTTTACAGCGGGGTGGATATATTGCTTTTTGTGGTGGATAAAAGTGTATTTAACACATTGAACATATCATTTCGCAATTATGTTCTATCTTTGTAGGTAGGATATGGGAAAATACTGGCAAATACTTAAACGATATAAAGGGGGATTGTTGATCAGTCCGCTTCTGGTACTAATCACCGTGCTGTGCGAAACTGTTCAGCCGATGTTTATGGCTGAAATCATCGATAATGGGGTAATGAATCGCGACCTGTCGGTTATTACTCATATCGGAACGTATATGATACTTGTTTCGATTGCCGGATTAGTGGTCAATATTATAAATGTATATATATCTTCCCGCATCGGTATCGGGTTTGGCACTGACCTACGGGAAACCCTCTTCGGAAAAATCCAACAACTATCCTTCTTCGATATAGATAAATTCAGTTCGGCTTCTCTTATTACCCGGCTGACAAGCGATATCTCCCGTATACAACAGATTGTCCTGATGTCACTCCGGCTCTTATTACGTTCACCGCTGATGCTGGCTATGGCCGTGTTCTTTGTTATCAGAATAAACAGGGAACTGGCAATGGTGCTGATAATCGCCATCCCGATACTAGGGGGAAGCGTTTATCTGATACTCAGCAAGGGATTTCCCTTTTTCCTGAAAGTACAGCAGAAAGTAGACCAGCTCAACAGCGTTGTCAGGGAGAACCTGATCAATATACGTGTAGTGAAATCGTTTGTCAGGGAGGATTTCGAGACAAAGAAGTTTGATAAGAGCAGTGAAGAACTGCGTGATATGGTAATCAGTGCCTCCAACATCGTTGTATCCATATTCCCTGTCATGCAGCTCGTTATGAATTTATCCACTCTCGCTATCCTATGGCTGGGTGGACAAAAAGTGATTCACGGGGAACTGAAAGTGGGTGAACTGATCTCATTTGTGAACTATCTGGCACAGGTATTGATGTCGTTGATGATGCTCTCCATGATCATTATGTCGTACGCCCGCGCATCCGCCTCCTCCAAACGTATCCTGGAAGTGCTCGATACTGAAGCATCCCTGGTAAATACGAAAGAAGGGCTACAAGACAAGCATAAGATAGAGAAAGGGAAAGTGACTTTCGATAATGTCAGCTTCCGGTATATCGGTGGTGAGAATGACGTTTTGCAGCATATCAGCTTTCAGGCTCATCCGGGCGAAACGATCGCATTGGTCGGTGCTACGGGTTCGGCCAAGAGCTCACTGGTGCAGTTAATACGGCGGTTATATGATGCGACTTCCGGCGAAATACGGATCGACGATATTCCGGTAAAGGATTACAATCTGGACGAGTTGCATGCCCGTATCGGAATGGTACTGCAAAAGAACGAGCTGTTCACCGGTACGATCATCGACAACCTGAGATGGGGAAAGCCTGACGCTTCCATTGCCGAGATCGAAGAAGCGACCCGGGCTGCCGAAGCGCATGATTTTATCCAATCGTTTACCGATGGTTACGAGACTTTGCTCGGACGTGGCGGCATCAATCTATCAGGCGGACAAAAACAACGCATCTGTATCGCCCGTGCCCTGCTCCGTAAGCCGAAGATCCTTATTCTCGACGACAGCACCAGTGCCGTAGACACCGAAACAGAGTTGAAAATAAGGAACAACCTGAATGCCTTGCTACACGACACGACTGTATTCATCATTACCCAACGGATCAACACCATGCAGTCGGCCGACCGGGTAATCGTGCTTGAAGATGGGGAAGTCAACGCAATAGGAACACCCGATGAACTGATGAAAAGCTCGGACGTTTACCAGGATATTTATCATTCACAGCAAGTACTCTTTTAAGCTATGGCACACGGAGATCACCTGAAATATAACGCGAAGGCCAAAGAGGGAAAGAAAACCTTCTTCCGGCTGGTATCGTACCTGTCGTGCGACAAACGCCTGCTGTTCGTTATCGGATTCCTGATAATAGTCAGCATTGTTGCCAACCTGCTGGGCTCTTATATGCTGCGTCCCATCATCAACGACTATATCATTCCCGGAGATTTTCACGGACTGATCCGCATACTGCTCATCCTTGCAGGGGTTTATCTTACAGGGGTTGCAGCAGTCTATATCCAGTATATCCTGCTGAACAAGATCGGGCAGCGCACCGTCACCCGTATGCGTTCCGACCTTTTCAGGAAGATGGAGCACCTGCCGGTTAAATATTTCGATACACACCAGCACGGCGACCTGATGAGCCGCTACACCAACGACATCGACCGTATCAGTGATGCGCTGACCGACAGCCTGTCGGACATGCTTTCGAGCGCCCTCACCCTGATCGGTATCTTCTGCCTGATGCTCTATATCAGTCCGATCCTTACGCTGGTGACACTGGTCACCGTGCCGCTTATGTTCCTTTTCGCCAAAGGGATTGTCGGACGAAGCCGCAAATACTTCAAGGCGCAGCAGGAGTCGATCGGCACACTGAACGGATATATCGAAGAAATGATCAGCGGACAGAAGGTGGTTAAGGTATTCGGCCACGAAAAGAAAGTGGAAACCGACTTCAACGTACTCAACGACGACCTGAAAGGCAAATCGCAGAAAGCCCAGTTCTATTCCGGTATGATGATGCCCGTTATGCAGAACCTGAATACGTTGAACTATGTATTCATTACGATAGTCGGTGCCTTGCTCGCCATCTTCCGTGGATTTGATGTCGGCGGACTGGCTGCTTTCCTGCAATATTCCCGCCAGTTCGGACGCCCGATCAACGAGCTTGCCAGCCTGTACAACAGCATACAAGCGGCCATTGCCGGAGCCGAACGTATCTTCGAAGTCATAGATGAAGCACCCGAAGCGCCGGATACGCCGGATGCCATCACTTTACAGAATGTACAGGGCGATGTAGCCATGAAAGACGTTTATTTCGGTTACAAGCCGGAGAAAACGATCCTGAAAGGGATCTCCCTGCATGCTTCCGCCGGATGCAAGATAGCCCTTGTCGGTGCCACAGGTGCCGGAAAGACCACTATATTGAATATGCTCCCCCGTTTCTTCGATATCCAGTCGGGCGAGATCACGATCGACGGCCATTCTATCCAACAGATCAAACGGGACAGTTTACGGCAATCGATGGCTATCGTATTACAGGACACACACCTGTTCACAGGTACCGTACGCGAAAATATCCGCTTCGGCCGTCTCGATGCCACCGACGAGGAGGTCATTGCAGCCGCCAGACTCACGGCCGCCCATTCCTTTATCAAACGTCTCCCGCAAGGATACGATACTTTATTGGAAAACGACGGTGCCAACCTGAGCCAGGGACAACGGCAGTTGCTCAACATCGCCCGTGCCGCCATCGCCGATCCTCCTATCCTGTTACTGGATGAAGCGACCAGCAACATCGACACCCGTAGCGAAATCCTTATCCAGAAGGGTCTCGACCAACTGATGCAGGGACGCACCAGCCTGATCATCGCCCACCGTCTCTCGACTGTAAGGAACGCCGACCTTATCATCGTTCTGGAACACGGCCGGATCATTGAACGGGGCAGCCATCAGGAGCTACTGGCGTTGAAAGGAAAGTATTATTCTCTGAACCAGGAGCAGTTCAAATAACAACGAACCCCTTCACTATTTCCTAAGCAGGAAACTCCAGTTTCCAAACCAAGAAACTACGAGGAAACTGTAATTAGCTAGGTAACAATACACTATGTACATTTCCTTTTCAAGCAGAAAATCCCCCCGACGACAAGGCGACCGGGAGGATTCCACAATTCAAATACTAAATCTATAAACTTACAATGCTATGCGATAAACAGAGAAACTTAACGGGCGAAGTATTACTTCTGCTGCCGGAGCTTCCAATTCTACATCCGATACAACGGGGACAACTTGGTCGGGTTTGCAGATTGTATTCTTGGCTTCCAGGTCGGATGCGTGCAATACGGTTACTGTTCCTTTATGCTTTCCACCGGAAAGGCCGTTCAGGTCGAGTTTTATCTTTCTGTGCTGAATGCCGGTGTTGGCTATTTTAATAATCAGTTCGTTTGTCTTCTTATCGACTGCTGCCGTTGCATACAAATCGTTTTGTCCGGTAACCGGTTCATTCTGCATGCTCAACGGAATAACATTCGTACCTGCATTATGGCCGTAAAGTTGCTGTACATAATAATTAGGAGTCTTTACCAGTGAAAGGTTGTCGAACCAGATCAGGTCGGGACGCCACTGCCAGGCATCGACATGGGCGAACAACGGTGCATAGGTACAGATATGAACCACATCGGCATTCCGTTCAAAACCAGTCATAAAGGCTGCTTCGGCAAGGGCCGTCAGGAAACTGTTTTCGCGGTTGTTCGGGTGACAGGCATATTCGCCGGCAAATACTTTAGGGCCGTTACGGTCGTATGAGTCATACCGTTTGGCTCCATTCAGAAACCATTCCGGAGAACGGTAATAATGCTCGTCTACCAAATCGACATTGATACGTTTCATTTCCGGCCATAGATAATCGAAGTCTTCCCCTTCCGCCTGCGGGCCGGAGCTACCGATCACTTGGATTTCCGGGTATTTGGCACGGATCTGTTTTACAAACGGCTCCAGACGTTCGGGATACAGCGATCCCCATTGTTCGTTACCGATAGCCAGATATTTCAGGTTGAAAGAAGCCGGATGTCCCATATCGGCACGCAATTTACCCCATTTGGAAGTGACAGGGCCGTTAGCAAATTCAATCAGGTCGAGTGCATCGTCGATATACGGCTGCAACTTATCCACCGGACAGTTTTCATTCGGATCATCGTTTTCATACTGGCAGGAAAGACCGCAGTTTAATACCGGAAGCGGCTCTGCTCCTATATCTTCACTCAACTGGAAGTATTCGAAGAAGCCTAAACCATAGGATTGATAGTAATCCGGGAATTTCTTGTGAGGGAAAGTATAATTCCAACGGTTGATATTAATCGGACGGTTTTCCACCGGGCCGACTGTATTCTTCCACTGATAGCGGGTTGCCAGATTGGTTCCTTCCACGATACAACCACCGGGGAAACGGAACACACCGGGTTTCAGGTCTTTCAACGCCTGTGCCAGGTCGGCACGCATACCGTTCGGACGGTTATTGAATGTATTCTGCGGGAATAAAGAGATATGTTCCAAGTCGGCTGTTCCCTGGGTCAGCATCGTAATGCGTAAGCGGGAATGGGCTTCTGTTACTTCAGGGGTGAGGACAACGGAATACTTTTTCCAGTCTTTACCGTTTATCTCAACCTCTTTGGTTTCATATATATCATGCTTATCATTGACGAGGTTGATACGGAATTTAATAGGGCCGTTAGTTACCGTACGGGCATAGAAGGACAGATCGTACTTCTCTCCAGCCTTAATACCTATGCCTTTAAAACCTTCATTATCCAGTCCGGTTCCTGTCAATTCCTTATTAAAGGAAAGGCGGGCATAATGGGGATTCTTATCAAAACAGGGCGACTTTGTCTGTATGGTCACATTACCGAAAGGAGTCCAGCCTCCGAAAGGATTCTCAAACTCGAACGAGCGGTTTTTGATCAGTTCCGCATACAGTCCGCCATCCGCACCGAAATTTATATCTTCAAAAAAGATACCGTACATGGTGGACTGAATAGGTGCACCCGTTTGCTGCACGTCTATTTTAAACTCATTGGTCTGTGCCATCAGGCCGCTTACCCCCATACTTAAGAGGAACAGGGAGATAGCTTTTTTCATGCTTCTTCTCATATCAAGTGTTTTTCTGTGAAATAAAAGATTTATTTAGTTGCAAATGTACACTAATACAGCTTTCATTAGGTGGACAAATGCACTCTTTTGGTAGACAAAAAGCCACTTTATGCTCTATAACATCTTTTCGTGCATCCTACTTACAAAGAAGTAGGCTAATTTTACACGCAATTTTGATAACATTACATACATGAAGAACAAGAATACACTGTCTGGCTTGGCTGTTGCAAATTTCAGCAAGCAAATAGACGGGAAGGAGACGATGCTATGTATCCTGACCAATAAAAAAGGTGCAGAACTTACCATTACCAACTACGGTGCAAAAATTGTATCGCTTATGGTACCGGATCGGTCCGGCAAGTTAACCGATGTAGTTACCGGACATAATTCCCTCGACGATTATCTGGTTTCTGAAGAACCTTACTTCGGAGCCATCTGCGGCCGCTACGGCAACCGCATTGCCAAAGGATCATTTACACTGGATGGTGTCAAATACGATAAGCTGGCAATCAACAACGGTCCCAATAGCCTTCACGGGGGACTTAAAGGTTTCAATTCTGTAGTCTGGGATGCAAACCAGACGGATGACCAGACCGTAGAACTGAAATATACTTCAGCCGATGGCGAAGAAGGTTTCCCCGGCACATTACAAACAACCGTTACATATCATCTGACCGACGACAACGAAGTCGTGATCATGTATCATGCCGTAACAGACAAACCTACCGTATTAAATCTGACCAACCACTCCTACTTCAACCTGTCGGGAGCCGGTGATCCGTCAGTTGCAGATCATACATTGACAATCAATGCCGATCAATATCTTCCAACGGACGAGACGGCTATTCCTTACGGTGCCCCTGAAAAAGTGGAAGGTACGCCGATGGATTTCCGCACTCCTTATCTGGTAGGTGCCCGTATCGACGAACCGACTGACCAGTTAACCTGGGCAAGAGGTTACGACCATACCTATATATTAAATAAGGAACAAGGAGAACTGGGTTTCTGTGCCCGTTGCCAATCCCCCAAAACCGGTATTATCATGGAAACATATACTACTGAACCGGGTGTACAATTATATACAGGTAACTGGATGACCGGTAATTTCGAAGGAAAGAACGGCCAACGCTATCCGGCAAGAGCAGCTTTATGCCTGGAAACACAACATTTCCCCGACAGTCCGAACAAACCGGAATATCCATCGACCGTACTTCGTCCGGGAGAAGTTTTCGAGAGCAAGACTATTTATAAATTCTCTGCCGAATAACAAACTCGATTCATTAATAATCTAAATAATCAAAAGAAATGGAATCTACTAAAAAGAAGAATTACGCGCTACCCATTGCGATGATGTTCGCATTATTCGCAATGATCTCTTTCGTTACCGGTCTGCCGCAACCGTTCGGTGCCATCGTTCAGAATGAATTCGGTGCAACCAACCTGCAGGCAACTTTAGGTTTTGCTGCTAACTTTATCGCTTACGCCTTTATGGGTATCCCTTCCGGTCTGTTATTGCAGAAGATCGGTTATAAGAAAACGGCATTGATCGCAATCGTTGTCGGTTTTGTTGGTGTAGGTATTCAGGCACTTTCCTCAACTATGGGATTTGCCGTTTATGTAACCGGTGCTTTCGTATCAGGTTTCTCTATGTGTATGTTGAATACAGTAGTTAACCCGATGTTGAACACATTAGGTGGCGGCGGTAAGAAAGGTAACCAGTTAATCCAAACTGGTGGTTCTCTGAACTCTTTGTCTGCAACAATCGTTCCTGTATTGGTTGGTTACCTGATGGGTACAGTTGTTGAAGAACGTACAATAGCAAAAGCACTGCCGGCATTGTATATCGCTATGGCTATTTTCGCTATTGCATTTGTAGTGTTGTTCATCATGAATATCCCGGAACCAAACTTGTCAACAGCAAAGAAAGATGTAAAAGATACTCACAGCCCATTGTCATTCCGTCACTTCAAACTGGGTGCTTTGGCTATCTTCGTATACGTAGGTATTGAAGTTGGTATTCCTCACTTCGCAGGTCTGTTTATGATGACTCCGGAAGCTGGTGGCGGTCTGGCTATCGACTCTACAATTGCCGGATCAGTAGTTGGTACTTACTGGTTCCTGATGTTGATCGGCCGTTTGGTGGGTGCATCACTGGGTGCTAAGTTCTCAAGTAAACAGATGCTTACTTTTGCTTCTACTTTAGGACTTATCTTCATCGCGCTGGCATTTATCAGCCCGATCACTACTCATGTAAGTATGCCGGTATTTATGAGCGATATCTCATTCGGTATGGCACAGGTGCCCATTAGCATCATGTTCTTTGCGCTTTGCGGACTTTGTACTTCTATCATGTGGGGTGGTATTTTCAATCTGGCTGTTGAAGGTCTGGGTAAATACACAGAAGCTGCTTCCGGTTTGTTTATGGTATTAGTTTGCGGTGGTGGTCTGTTGCCATTACTTCAGGGTGCCGTTTCCGACTCTGTTGGATTTATGGCTAGCTTCGTCGTAATCATTATCGCTTTGGCTTACCTGTTGTTCTACGCTCTGATCGGATGTAAGAATGTTAATACAGATATTCCTGTTAAATAAAAAATAAGTGTAAAATTGATGATTGAAGAAATTATCTAACTATATTTGTGGTCGGATAATTTCTTCATCTTTTATATAACCTTTAAAAGTAATAATATCATGCAGAAAAAAATCAGAAATAAATTTCAAGAGTTATTCAATACAGAAGGTGCTGTATATGCTTCTCCCGGTCGTATTAACCTGATCGGTGAACATACAGACTACAACGGTGGTTTCGTATTTCCGGGGGCTATCGATAAAGGGATGATCGCTGAGATCAAACCGAACGGCACAGGCAAAGTTCGTGCTTTCTCTATCGACCTGAACGATTACGCAGAATTCGGTTTGAATGAAGAAGATGCACCAAAAGCTAGCTGGGCAAGATATATTTTCGGTGTATGCCGTGAGATCATCAAACGTGGTGGCCAGATCCAGGGATTTGATACTGTATTTGCCGGTGATGTACCTCTAGGTGCCGGTATGTCTTCATCTGCCGCTTTGGAAAGTACTTATGCATTTGCATTGAATGACCTCTTCTCTCTGGGTATCGACAAATTCGAATTAGCAAAGATCGGTCAGTCAACAGAACATAATTATTGTGGTGTTAACTGTGGTATCATGGATCAGTTCGCTTCTGTATTCGGTAAAGAAGGAAGCCTGATCCGCTTGGATTGTCGTTCTTTGGAATATAAATATTTCCCGTTCAACCCGGTAGGTTATAAACTGGTTTTGCTGGATTCTGTGGTTAAACACGAACTGGCTTCTTCCGCTTATAACAAACGCCGTCAGTCTTGCGAAAACGCAGCTGCAGCCATCCGTCGCAATCATCCGGAAGTAGAATTCCTGCGTGATGCCACTATGGAGATGCTAAATGAAGTAAAAGGCGATATCAGCGCTGAAGACTATATGCGTGCCGAATACGTGATCGAAGAAGTACAACGCGTACTCGACGTTTGCGAAGCTTTGGAAAAAGGCGACTACGAAACCGTAGGACAGAAAATGTACGAAACGCACCACGGCATGAGCAAACTATACGAAGTAAGTTGCGAAGAATTAGACTTCCTGAACGATGTAGCCAAGAAATGTGGCGTAACCGGTTCACGTGTAATGGGTGGCGGTTTCGGTGGTTGCACAATCAACCTTGTAAAAGACGAACTGCATGATGCATTCATCAAGGAAGCATTCGATTCTTATACAAAGAAATTCGGACACGAACCTAAAGTATACGAAGTAGTCATCAGCGACGGCGCACGCAAACTCGCTTAATAAATTAATTCAATATCCATAAAATCATGACAGCCGCATTTTATCAGAACGAAGTCAAATTTTTTGTTTCAGTAGATTGTATCATCCTGGGGTTTAACAACAGTGAACTCAATGTTTTACTTTACAAACGGAATTTTGAGCCACTACAAGGACAGTGGTCTCTGATGGGCGGTTTTATCAAATCCGGCGAAAGCATCGGCGAAGCGGCTTCACGCGTACTTACCGAATGCTCCGGTATTGATAATCTTTTTATGGAACAGGTAGGTGCTTACGGAGATGTTACCCGCGACTTAGGGGAACGGGTTATCTCCGTAGCATACTATTCATTGGTCAATATGAATGACTTCAATCCGGAATTACTGAAAGAGCATAACGCCGAATGGACTAAACTAAGCGAAGTGCCCGACCTGATCTTCGACCATAATCAAATGATCACGGATACGTTAGCTCGTTTGAAGAGAAAAGCAGCAACCCGTCCTGTCGGCTTCAATCTTCTCCCGGAAAAATTCACCCTTCCCCAGCTTCAAAGTCTGTACGAAGCTATTTACCAGACTCCACTGGACAAACGTAATTTCCGCAAGAAACTCAATTCGATGGACATCCTTGAAAAGCTTGACGAGAAGGATAAAAAGAGTTCTAAAAGAGGTGCGTTCTATTATATGTTCAACAAAGAAAAGTATGACAGGTTGCTCGATCAGGGATTCTATTTCTCCTTATAATAAAGGACATAGGACTACTTCTCTTATTACTTGTTATCAACACTCTTAAAAAGTTACAAGCTATGTTTTAAAACATAGCTTTTTTTGTACCATTATGCGAATAAGGTGTTACTTTTACACCATCGAATAATAAGTGTACTACGCTATACTTATTATCATATATAAAACTATATATTAAGTATATAACAAGCCACAAAACAATACGGTAATGGTTGAAGAATTAAAAGAAAAGGTTTTCAAAGCCAACTTAGATCTGGTAAAACATGGATTAGTCATTTTTACCTGGGGAAACGTAAGCGCAATTGACCGCGAAAAAGGTTTGGTTGTGATCAAGCCATCCGGAGTTTCTTACGAAACAATGAAAGCCAGCGATATGGTTGTTCTCGACTTACAGGGAAATATCCTGGAGGGAACATTGAAGCCATCGTCTGACACTCCTACTCATCTGGTACTATATAATGCTTTTCCGGAAATCGGCGGCATCGTACATACACATTCCACCTACGCAACATCCTGGGCACAGGCCGGACGGGATATACCCAATATAGGGACAACGCATGCTGACTACTTCAGCGACGCGATTCCCTGTACCCGGCAAATGACCCGGCAAGAGATCGAAGGTGAATACGAGAAAGAAACAGGAAACGTGATCGTTGAAAGATTCAAGAACCTGAATCCGGTTCATATACCCGGCGTACTGGTAGAGAATCACGGGCCGTTTTCATGGGGTAAAAATGCCGACGATGCCGTACATAACGCAGTCGTAATGGAGCAAGTTGCCAAAATGGCTTATATCTCTTATGGTATCAACCCACAGCTGACAATGAACAAACATCTGATAACTAAGCATTTTTACCGCAAACACGGCCCCAATGCTTACTACGGACAATAATAAAACAATCATTATAACTATTAAATCAACAAGCCATGAATTTTAAAGACTTAGAAGTATGGTTCGTTACAGGAGCCCAGCTTCTGTACGGAGGCGACGCAGTCGTACAAGTAGATGCACATTCCAACGAGATGGTAAAAGGTCTCAATGAATCAGGAAATCTACCTATTAAGGTTGTCTACAAAGGAACTGTTAACTCTGCCAAAGAAGTTACCGCAGCTTTCAAAGCAGCTAACAATGATGAAAAGTGTGTCGGTGTTATCACCTGGATGCATACTTTCTCTCCTGCCAAAATGTGGATCCACGGATTGCAGGAATTGAAGAAACCGTTACTGCATTTCCACACCCAGTTCAACAAAGAAATCCCCTGGGAAACAATGGATATGGATTTCATGAACCTGAACCAGTCAGCACATGGCGACCGCGAATTCGGCCACATGGTAAGCCGTATGCGCAAGAACCGCAAAGTAGTGGTCGGCCACTGGCAGGATGAAAAAGCACAAGCCCGTATTGCCGTATGGATGCGCGTTGCCGCTGCCTGGGCTGATTCACAGGATATGCTGATCATCCGTTTCGGCGACCAGATGAACAATGTGGCCGTAACAGATGGCGACAAGGTGGAAGCCGAACTGAAGTTGGGTTATCACGTAGACTATTGCCCGATAAACGATGTAATGGCATATTACAACGCTGTCGACGACAAAGACACACGCGCCCTTGTTCAGCAATATTTTGCAGACTACGACCACGCTCCCGAGCTGGAAGACGAGACAACAGAAGCCTACACAAAAGTATGGAACTCGGCTAAAGCAGAAATCGCTATCCGCCGTATCCTGAAAGAAAAAGGAGCAAAAGCTTTCACCACCAACTTCAACGACCTGGGTAATTTCGACCAGATTCCCGGACTGGCTTCACAACGCCTGATGGCAGAAGGGTATGGTTTCGGAGCAGAAGGCGACTGGAAAACCGCCGCATTGTTCCGCACCATGTGGTACATGAGCCAGGGAATGCCGAAAGGCTGCTCTTTCCTTGAAGATTACACCTTGAACTTCGACGGCGAACAAAGCGCCATCCTGCAAGCCCACATGCTGGAAATCTGTCCGCTTATCGCCGAACAGAAGCCCAAACTGGAAGTACACCGCCTGAGCATCGGTATCGACAGCGAAACAGCCCGCCTGGTCTTCACCAGCAAACCGGGTGAAGGGGTTGCCGCCACTATCGTCGACATGGGTAACCGTTTCCGTCTCATCGTAAACAAAGTGGACTGCATCAAGAGCAAGCCGCTTCCTAAACTTCCTGTTGCCAGCGCCTTGTGGATTCCGCAACCCAATCTCGAAATCGGTGCCGCTGCCTGGATACTGGCCGGAGGAACACACCACACCAGCTTCTCGTACGACCTGACAGTAGAATACCTGGAAGATTATGCCGACATTGCCGGTATCGAAATGGTGGTTATCGACAAGGATACAACAATTTCTTCCTTCAAGAAGGAATTACAGTACAACGACCTGTATTATATGTTAAACCGCGCATTACAGTCTTAAACTATGGCTAACGAAAGATATGTAATAGGTTTGGATTACGGTAGCGACTCTTGCCGCGCCGTAATCGTAAACGCAGAGACAGGGGAGGAACTGGCTTCCGCCGTTAAATATTATCCACGCTGGATGGAAGGTAAATACTGCGATCCGCTAAAGAATCGCTACCGCCAGCATCCGTTGGATTATATCGAAGGACTGGAAACGACAATAAAGGAATCCTTAGCCAAATGTCCGGCAGGGACTGCTGAAAAGGTAGTCGGCATCGCTTTCGATACAACCGGCAGTACCCCCGTCCTGACAGACAAAGAAGGCACTCCCCTCGCCCTGCTGCCTGAGTTTGCCGAGAACCCGAACGCCATGTTCGTACTTTGGAAAGACCATACAGCCATCAAAGAAGCTGCCGAGATCAACGAACTGGCTAAACGCTGGGGAATCGACTACACAGCCTACGAAGGTGGCATCTACTCTTCCGAGTGGGTATGGGCCAAGATGGTACACGTGCTCCGTGAAGACGAAAGCATCCGCCAGGCAGCCTATGCCTGGATCGAGCATTGCGACTGGTTGCCCGCCCTGATCACAGGAAAGAGCAAACCGGAAGAAGTGTACCGCAGCCGTTGTGCGGCCGGACACAAAGCCATGTGGCTGGAGAAATGGGACGGACTTCCTTCAGAGGAGTTCCTGACCACGCTCGAACCGTTATTGGCCGGCTTCCGTAGCCACCTGTTTGAAAAGACATATACCAGCGACACACAAGTAGGTAACCTGACAAAAGAATGGGCTGAACGCCTGGGGCTGACAACCAACGTTGCCGTTGCCGTAGGAGCCTTCGACTGCCACATGGGTGCCGTCGGTGCAGAGATCACCCCGCGTACATTTGTCCGCGTGATCGGTACTTCCACCTGCGATATCATGGTTTCCTCTTACGAAGAGATGGGCGACAAGCTAGTGCCCGGAATCTGCGGACAGGTAGACGGCTCCGTTATCCCCGGCATGGTCGGACTGGAAGCCGGACAATCCGGATTCGGCGACATCTACGCCTGGTTCAAGAACGTATTGGCCTGGCCGCTCGAAAACATCCTGTCCAAGAGCAACCTGATCGATGCGGAGACCAAAGCGAAGCTGATCGAAGAAACGGCCGGCAAGATCATCCCCGCCCTTTCCGAAGAAGCAGCCAAAGTACCGGTAAGCGAAAGCACCATCCTGGCAGTAGACTGGATGAACGGACGCCGCACACCGGATGCCAGCCAGCTGGTAAAAGGAACGATCACCGGCCTGAACCTGGCAAGCTCCGCCCCGCTTATCTTCCGTGCACTGGTCGAAGCGACCGCTTTCGGATCGAAAGCCATCGTAGACCGCTTCCTCGAAAACGGTATCAAGATAGAAAGCGTGATCGGCATCGGAGGTATCTCCCTGAAATCACCGTTCGTCATGCAGACCTTGGCCGACGTACTCAATATGCCGATCAAAGTAGCCAAAGCAGAACAAGCCTGTGCCTTCGGTGCATCCATGTTCGCCGCAGTAGCTGCCGGTGTATACACTAAAGTGGAAGAAGCACAGCAAGCTATGGGACAAGGATTCGCGAAAGAATACTATCCGAATCACGAGAGTCACCAAGCCTATCTGGCTCTATATGAGAAATATCGCAAATTAGGAAACTTTACCGAAAATGAATTGTTTGTATGATATGGCGGTCTATATGAAGAGATTCCCTATCTTTGTACAAAAATTAAACTAATTCATCAAAATGAACGATATTAAAGTAATGAACAGAGCAGCGGACAATATCCGCGTCCTGGCAGCGTCAATGGTAGAAAAGGCTAACTCCGGTCATCCGGGTGGTGCAATGGGTGGTGCAGATTTTATCAATGTACTATTCTCTGAGTATTTGGTCTATGATCCTAAGAACCCGGAATGGGAAGGCAGGGATCGCTACTTCCAGGATCCGGGACACATGTCGCCCATGCTTTATTCAGCCCTCGCCCTGACAGGCAAATTCACGATGGAAGAACTGTCACAGTTCCGCCAGTGGGGAAGCCCTACTCCGGGTCATCCTGAAGTAGACATCAAGCGGGGTATCGAAAACACCTCAGGCCCGCTGGGACAAGGCCACACCTACGCAGTGGGTGCCGCTATCGCTGCCAAGTTCCTGAAAGCCCGTCTGGGAGACGTAATGAATCAAACTATTTACGCATATATATCCGATGGTGGTATCCAGGAAGAGATCTCACAAGGTGCCGGACGCGTTGCCGGAACACTGGGACTCGACAACCTGATCATGTTCTACGATGCCAACAACATCCAGCTCTCTACAACCGTAGAAGAAGTAACGTCTGAAAACGTTGCCATGAAATACGAAGCATGGGGCTGGAAGGTAATCACCATCAACGGAAACGACGTAAATGAGATCCGCAAGGCGTTGGACGAAGCGAAAGCCGAAGCCAACCGTCCTACCCTGATCATCGGTAATACCATCATGGGTAAAGGAGCCCGGGGAGCCGACCAGAGCTGTTACGAAAACAAAGTATCCACTCACGGTCAACCCCTCTCTGCTGCCGGTGCATCTATCGAAGAAACAATCAAGAACCTCGGAGGTGATCCTCAGCATCCCTTCAGCGTATTCCCCGACGTTGCCGAACTATATGCAAAGCGTGCCAAAGAACTGGAAGCTATCGTAGCCGAACGTTATGCCGCTAAAGACGCATGGGCGAAAGCAAACCCGGAACTGGCTGAAAAGATGGCATTCTGGTTCTCCGGCCAGGCTCCTCAACTGGATTGGGCAGCTATCGAACAGAAAGCAAACCAGGCAACCCGCGCCGCATCCGCCACTGTACTGGGCATATTGGCCACAAAGGTTGAAAACATGATCTGTTCATCTGCCGACCTTTCCAACTCGGACAAGACAGACGGTTTCCTGAAGAAAACACATTCATTACGGAAGGGCGACTTCAGCGGTGCCTTCTTCCAGGCCGGTGTTTCCGAGCTGACAATGGCATGTGTTTGTATCGGTATGTCGCTGCACGGTGGTGTGATCGTAGCTTGCGGTACCTTCTTCGTGTTCTCCGATTATATGAAGCCTGCCATCCGTATGGCTGCATTGATGGAGCAACCGGTTAAGTTCATCTGGTCGCACGACGCCTTCCGCGTCGGTGAAGACGGGCCTACCCACGAACCGGTTGAACAGGAAGCACAGATCCGTCTGATGGAGAAACTAAAGAACCATAAGGGACACAACTCTATGCTGGTTCTCCGTCCGGCCGATGTCATCGAAACAACAGTTGCATGGAAGATGGCCATGGAAAATACCGCCACTCCTACTGCTTTGATTCTCTCCCGTCAAAACATCACTGACCTGCCCAGCAAAGGCAATCGTTACGACGAAGCTTTGCAGGCTGAAAAGGGTGCCTATATTGTAGAAAGCGACGTAAACCCAGACGTTATCCTGGTAGCTTCCGGATCGGAAGTATCTACCCTGGAAGAAGGAGCAGCCTTGCTTCGTGCCGATGGCGTAAAGGTTCGTGTCGTATCCGTTCCTTCCGAAGGGTTGTTCCGCAGCCAGAGCAAGGAATACCAGGAATCTGTTATTCCTACCGGAAGTAAAGTATTTGGTCTGACCGCCGGTCTGCCTGTCAATCTGGAAGGATTGGTCGGAGCAAACGGTAAGGTTTGGGGGCTGGAATCATTCGGATTCTCCGCTCCTTACAAGGTGCTGGACGAAAAACTGGGCTTCACAGGAAAGAATGTATACAATCAGGTAAAAGAATTATTAGCATAAGAAACATAAGACAAAGGAAGCCCTGTTGTTACGATACCCGCAACACCTCGGTTACGACGATCGTAACAACAGGGCTACCAGTCTGCCTCTAACAGATAAAGATGAAAACACTAGGTTTATGTTGTGACCACGCAGGTTACGAGTTAAAAGAGTATGTAAAACAAATACTGGACTCCAAAGGATTAGCCTATAAGGATTTCGGCACCTGCTCGACAGAGAGCTGCGATTATCCCGATTTCGCCCATCCATTGGCCCATGCGGTAGAAGCCGGGGAAGTATATCCCGGGATAGCTATCTGCGGATCCGGAAACGGTATTGCAATGACTCTGAACAAACACCAGGGAATAAGGGCCGCACTGTGCTGGCAGGAAGATATTGCACAATTAGCACGTGCACATAACGATGCCAACATACTCGTCATGCCCGGTCGATTTATCAGTCAAGAGGAAGCCACTCGCACTGTCGAGGCCTTTCTGAACACCCCGTTCGAAGGCGGTCGGCATATACGACGAATTGACAAAATCCCGTTGTAAAGACAACGGGTATATCATGTAAGACACTATTATGGCAACATTAGATTATATTGTAATAGGGCTATTCGCTATAGCTCTAATTGGGATTATTGTATGGGTATTTAAACAAAAACAAGACAGCTCCGGCGACTACTTCCTTGCAGGCCGTGATGCCACCTGGCTGGCAATCGGAGCTTCCATTTTCGCATCAAACATCGGTTCAGAACACCTTATCGGCCTTGCCGGAGCAGGAGCTTCCAGCGGTATGGCAATGGCACACTGGGAAATCCAGGGGTGGATGATCCTTATCCTCGGTTGGGTATTCGTACCTTTCTACGAACGAAGCATGGTACTGACCATGCCCGAATTCCTTGAGAAACGTTATAACAAAGAATCACGCACCATCCTCTCGCTTATCTCACTGGTCAGCTATGTATTGACCAAAGTAGCCGTTACGGTATATGCCGGAGGTCTGGTATTTAAGGAAGTGTTCGGCATCCAGGAACTCTGGGGCATCGACTTCTTCTGGATCGCGGCCATCGGACTGGTGGTACTGACTGCCCTTTATACGGTGGTAGGCGGTATGAAATCAGTGCTTTACACTTCTGTGCTGCAAACCCCTATCCTACTCCTGGGTTCGCTGGTGATCCTGGTACTGGGATTGAAAGCCGTAGGCGGATGGGATCAGGTACTGGCTGCCTGTAGCCTGACTCCGGCCAACGAATACGGAGATACAATGGTGAACCTGATCCGCGACAACCGCGATCCAGACTTCCCCTGGCTGGGTGCCCTGATCGGTTCTTCCATCATCGGTTTCTGGTACTGGTGTACCGACCAGTTCATCGTACAGCGCGTATTATCCGGAAAGAATGAGCAACAGGCTCGTCGCGGTACCATCTTCGGTGCTTACCTGAAGCTGACTCCTGTATTCCTGTTCCTGATCCCGGGTATGATTGCTTTTGCGATGCAGAAGAACGGGGTGATGATCAATGGCGTTCCTTTCACCATGAGTACGGCCGATGCCGCTTTCCCGTCACTGGTTGCGCAATTGTTGCCTGCCGGATTCAAGGGATTGGTTGTTTGCGGTATCCTGGCGGCTTTGATGAGCTCGCTGGCTTCCCTGTTCAACTCGTCGGCGATGTTGTTTACGATCGACTTCTATAAGAAATACAAGCCGGAAGCGAGTGAAAAGACACTGCTTTATGTCGGACGTTTGGCTACTGTGGTCGTTGTGGTACTAGGTATCCTCTGGATTCCGGTGATGAAGAGCGTTGGTTCGGTATTATATAACTACCTGCAGGATGTTCAGTCTGTACTGGCTCCGGGTATCGCCGCAGCGTTCCTGCTGGGTATCCTCTCCAAACGGACTACTCCGCTGGGAGGTATGTGGGGTTTGATCATCGGTTTCTTTATCGGTATCACCCGTCTCGGCGCGAAGGTTTATTATACGACAGCAGGTGTAGATGCCGGCGACAGCTGGTTTAAAGGGCTGTTCTTCGATACGAACTGGTTGTTCTTCTGCGGTGGCATGCTGGTATTCTGTCTGGCTGCGATTGCCATCATCAGTAAGTTCACCCCGGCAGCTCCGGCAGAACAGATACAAGGGCTCACATTCGGCTCCTCTACCTCGGAACAACGGGCTGCCACCCGTGCAAGCTGGAATAAATGGGATGTGATACATTCCTGTATCATCCTGATGATTACGGCTGCGTTCTATATTTATTTCTGGTAAGAGATAGCAAAAACTTCAATAGCACATACCAATAGGTTCAAGTCTGAAACGAGAACTTATTGGTATGTTTGTTTTTAGCGTCCTGGCAAGAGGAATATTAAGCTATAAAGTCAGGTAATCTTCTTGTACCAATCAAATAACTGTTTATCGTCGGGATAGAGTCTTTCGAGTATCCGGTAAAAGGATTCATCCATAGTATAATCCTTCGCGATAGACAAACGACCGGAGTATTCCATCAAACCAAAGGCTTCAAACAAAACAGACCAGTCTGATACCGACTCATAGTGCAGAACAGTAACACCCGAACCGATGAAATCACTTTGGGGATTTAGCCAAGGTATCCGTTTATTACGCAGGAATAAGTCTTGTCTCTTTCTATTAGAAGAACCAAGCCATTTACAAAAATCCGGAGCAGAGAGAAGTTGTATTTTCCGTAACTCATGTAAAAATGTAAAAGGCAAGGCGGATTTCATTTGTTCATAAACTTTCTCTACTTTGCTCAACCTATTATATTCCTCTCCACTTCCGTAATATGCCCTGGGATAATTAATCAATCCCCCAAGCCTGACAGGTGTACTAAACTGGCTTTTTGTTTCTTTATAGCCGGAAATAAAACGGTTATAAGGGTTACGTACCATCATCAGCAAACGATATTCTTCAAAGTCTGGTACGAAACGTGGTAAATCGTCATAAGAGATATGCCCAAGATCGGTACCATGTTCACGCGAATAAAGTTTCCACCATCGTATCGCCTCTGTGTCACCATATTTCTCCTGATAGATATCTCTCAAAAAAGTACCCCCGCATTTCGGGTTGTGCAAGTAAATTACCTTGCGGCTCTTATCTATTATCATCTATTTTCAACTTTATAGGATTAGCAAATTATAAGTCGTCCACGGATCGGCTCTATTTAACATTTATTCATAAGGGGTATATCAACAACAGTGTCGAGGTCGATATCGACACCTCTGTTGAGTAGGGTGGGAACAACGGTGTTGAGACTAGTGCCAACAAGGGTGTTGAGGCAAGTGGGAATACCGGTGCCGGGCATAGTCTCAACAACGGTTTTCCCATCCTACTCAATAACCGGTTACTCAATAACCGGACGGTCGTCGTCACCCGGATCACTTCCTACGGTCAGCAAGATAGGCAGCTGATAAGTACGCGGTTCCTTCACCACAGAATAGCCCGCACCAGCCTGGGTAGTGATACTCAACAGATATTGTCCGTCGGCCAATGCCGGGATCTGGATAATGATCTGCGAAGTGGTATTCGATACGATCAAACTGGCCTTGACAGGTGTTTGGTTATCTCCATCAGGAGTAAAATAAACACCTACCGAAGAGTCATCACCTTTCAGCAATAAGCCGGAACCAGAAATAATAGCCGGAGCATTCGGTGTAAGCGTCTGGCTGACAGACTGTGTAGTCGAGTCGGTGATATTATTGATAACCGGGCCGGTTTTAGCAATTCTAAAATTGGGTACCAATAATTTGAGGGCATCCAGCAGAGCCTTACCAGGGGTAAAAGTGATACCGAATTTATTCTTATCGGCATTAAATACTGCCGCTTCTTCAAACGAGCCGATAATGTTGAGTAGGAATTGCCCTACACCATCAATCAGACTTTTACCTTCCGCGATAGCTTCAATCTTTTTCTGATCGGCCAGTTCAAGGATATTAAGAATAGTTTCAAAGCGATATTCAGTACGCTCCTTAATGATGCGTCTGGCAATATCGGCGTTACGAACAGTTCCGGTGATGGATACCTTGCCGGAGTAATCGCCGGCTTTTTCTGTCAGTACGTTATCGTACAGGTCGACGGTTAGAATAGTTTTTTCTGCCATGATATTATATTTAAAAGTTTAGTCCGCTGGTTAGACGGAGATAATCCTGTTGTTCATTTAGTAGAAAAAGAGTAGCTAATTGGCTGTTTTTTTCTTGGATTCAATATGGTACACCGCCGTGACGGTAGGGGGAGAGATATTCGATAATGAATCTGCCTTGATGTCGTTTGTTGCTTCTGCATTATATGTTTCAGCCTTTCTGTTATAACGATGCCTGCAATAGCAGATGTTACCAGTATTATGTTTCGCATATTATTCTATTATTGATTAGTCCATGAAGAACTATGTCTATCCCTTGTTTATTCAGGGTATTAAGCCGAAAAAAGTGTTGTTATATATATGTTTTTTCCTCTAAAACGACTATAAGGCAAGAGCCCGGAATCCCGTATTGGTATCACAGGAGAACACACAAAAGAACCCAAAAGGGCTCTGTGAAGCAAAAATATACATAGAACCCCTGATAATTAATCGCATCAACAGTTGGAATCTGCTCATAATTACTATATTTGCATCCACAATAACATAGTTCTTCATGGACTATGTCTATAAAAGCAGCTCAAATCCACTACAAACAAAAGCCCCGCAGATAACATTCATCATCTGCGGGGCTTTTGTTTTATCTTTACATCATAGCCTGATGCTTTTCTTTCTTACGTTTCGTCAGGAAGTTGCGGGCTACCATCGGGAACAGTTCGAGCAACAATACTTCCTTCTCATTTTCGGCAACCAGGACACCTAATTCCTCGATCATAGGATTCTCTTCCATCTCGTAATCGGTGGGATCGTAGAAACACTCTTCCCGGTCGCCGGTTATCTGAAGACGGAATTCCGGGTCGATGGGCAAAGGGGTCTTTCCATATTCACCCCTGACCAGGGCGACAAATGGATAGACAGGCTTCCGGTATAACGGCTCTCCGTTCATTTCACTCAAGGCACTGGCAACTACCTGTGAAGCGATCACCTTGCTTATCGGAGTAACCAATGGCGGTAGGCCGGCATCCATACGTATCCGGGGGATCAGGAGCATGGCTTTCTCCAGAAGCTCGGGATGGCCTTGCTGCTTCAACTGCGATACGATTTGGTTGTACATTCCCAGCGGGATCTGCGATTTCTGTACCAGTTCGTTGGGATCGGGGAAGTTGAAATATTCTTCGATGGCATGGCAAAAGAGGAGCAGGTCTTCTTCCTTGTCCTTGCGGGCGGCTTCGATAGCATCGTTGAAGAAGCGGTCGATCTCGGTAGGCAGTTTATCGGTCAACGGGTCGAAGGGGTTGGGAAGGCAGGTGGCGGAGTCGTAGCCTTTCAGTTCCTTGCGGATCTTGAATAGCTCGGCGTTGATGCGGGCGACGGCTTCCATATCGATCTCCAGTTCGATACCCATCTTCTTACAGAATACATAAATCAGTTCGATGGCGGGAGCGGAACAACCGCCGGCGAAATACCAGATGTTGGTGTCTACAATATCTACCCCGTTGACGATGGCGGAAAGCATGGAAGCCAGACCGTAACCGGCCGTACAGCGGGTGTGGAAGTCGATCGGTGCCTTCAGCTCCTTCTTGAAGAGGCGGACGAGCTCGGCTGTACGCTTCGGTGTGATCAGTCCGTTGGCATCTTCGAGGGTGATGATATCGGCAGTGATATGCTCCATCTGCTGTGCTTTCGTCAGGAAATAGTCGTTGGTAAAGACCGGTTTATGCAGGGAGTGACCGTGCAAAGCGGCTTCGATACGTTCCAGTGCGGAATGATGGGGATCGATGGCATAACAGACGGCACAGTCCACCATAGCACCATAACGATCCGTATATTTGATAGCTGACTTCATATTATCGACATCGTTCATGGCATCGAAAATGCGCATGATATTGATGCCCGACTCGATCGTATTACGGCAAAGACTCTTTACAACGGCATCGGGATAGGGATTGTAACCGAACAGGTCGCGTCCCCGGCAGAGGGCGGCAAGTTTGGTGTCGTTGCCTATCGCAGCCCTGATCTTCTCGAGACGCATCCAGGGATCTTCATTCAGATACCGCATGGAGATATCGGGAACAGCTCCACCCCATACTTCCATTGCATAGAAACCAACGTTTCGATAGAAAGGGAGAACCCGGTCGATCTGTTGCTGAGACATTCGTGTTGCAAAAGAGGATTGCTGACCGTCACGAAGGGTGACGTCGCGGATAGATAGTTTATGTGCCATACTTCTTTTTGTTTAGTTGGTTGTCATACTTTATATATAAAACAGAGGCGTTTAAGATTTGGTTTATAAGGGAGGGGATATAAGAAAGGGCGGTACACAGCCGCCCTTTCAGAAGGCGTTCTTATTTCAAATTCCACCATAAAGGTGTAGTCGTCAGGTCGGCTCCGCCCAGAAGCTCTAATGCTTTCTGGTAGCCTTCCAGGTTATTGGTCTGGATATTGGCCGGATAGCGGTAGCGTTTCGGATAGAACTCGAGACGGCATTCCTTGGCGGTTGCCATTGTCAGCGGAACCTGGTTCAAGGGGTTGTAGTCTTTCTCTACTGCCTGGTTTTCAAAGAAAGGCAAGCCGAGACGACGGTGGTCGCTCCATGCTTCTTCGGGTAACCAGGGTACCTGTGCGATGTATTTCTGGGTGATGATCTTTGTCAATGCATCGTTGTTGTAAGAACCACCCCGGTAGATTGAATTCTTCGGATAAGTATACGTCATCGTCTTATTCTCCTTCGTGTAAGGATCTACATAATTGACAGTATAGGGTTGCGCTTCCGTTGTATGATCGAAGCTGACGGAAGTACCTACCCGGTTGTAATCCGTTGAAGCCAGATATTGGGCGACTTCACTTTCCACACCATGATACTGGAAGCTGACGGTGATACCGTTCTCATAATTCGACTTGGCCGTACCCGGTACAGTCCATCCTTTGACAGCGGCTTCCGCCATCAGGAAGTAGCTTTCCCACGGGCCGAAGAATACGCGTTTCATCGTATTCATACGATACTGCTTGGCAATGGAAGGATAGTTGTAGTTCTTCCCGGTCAGTTCGCTGACCAGACCGGCCAGGTCGTTCCATTCACCGGCCACCCATGTTCCCCAGGTATATTTAGGGTCGATGGAAAGCATCGGTTTCGAATTATCGGAAGGATCCATCAGGTTGACAGTCGTTACGCTGCTGGCCGAACCGATGTAATCGGGATAGACAATACCGTCGTTCCAGCCTACTACACTGAACAGTTTCGGTGCACGCGGATCGACATACTGGGGAATACCGTCGAAATAGAATCCGGCACACGGATCATTCGTATTCAGCGGGAAATGTTTCGAGAGATACAATCCCATATAATCGTGCGGATTCTTCAGATGGCTCTTCAGGGAGTCGGGCACGGGAAATTCCGTACTTCCCAGACCGACAACGAGGTTCTTGAACGTCACCGACATCGGCTGTGCATTCCAGGTACGCGACATAACGCCGGTCAGGTCGCCCCACCCGTCTTTTTCCTGTACGGCAGCCATATCGTCCAGGGTAGCAATAAAGGTCTTGCCGGCTGCATCTTCAAACTCGGTCTTTGCCAGTGCGGGCGAGACGTCGGAGATACGCATGGCATAACGCATACGCAGGGAGTTGGCATATTTCTTCCAGGCATTGATATTTCCGGCATAGAAAGCATCTTCTCCGGCCATATCCGACATATCGATCGAGGGATCGAGAGCCGCTTCGGCTTCTTTCAGTTCACTAAGTATAAATCCGTAGATCGCTTCGACACTGTCGTATTCGGCCGGAACACCGGTGAAGGCGGACAGAGCCGGGATCGGGCCGAAACCGTCGCTGACCTCTGCATTCAGGTAAGCACGCCAGATACGGGCCATCTGTATCACATTCTTATAATAAGGATATTGTTCGGCTTCCCCTTCGGCCACCTTCTTTTCTCCGAGCTCGATGGCTTTGGTGGCCTTGTTGAGCCAACCTACCGCATAAGAGTTACTGAGATAGAGGGTGATGTAGTCATTGTTGTCCGTTCCGATGGTGAAACCACTACCCCGGTTGAAGCGGGCGGCACGGTTCCATTCGGCAATGAAGATACGTTCGGCAATCTCCGGGTTCATCTGTGCCCCGATGATGGAGCCATTGAGGAACCATTCAGGCTTCACTTTGCTTTCGCCCACCTGGTTAGGGTCTTCATTTATCTCCGTAAAATCGTTACAGGAGGAAAACAAAGCAGTTAATGAGAACAAGCCTGCCAGTAATATATTCTTTGTATTCATCTTTATTTGTTCTTAATTGTTGATAATTAGAAACCTACCGTTACATTAAACGTAAATGAACGGCTGGTCGGTGCAGCTCCATTCTCGAACCCTGTCGCATTCGTATTCGTTGCCGAAACCGATTCAGGGTCGATACCCGGCAGGTTGTAATGGATCATCCAAACATTATTACAGGTTGCAGACAGACGCAAACGCTGGAATGGTGTCTTTTTCAGCATCGCCCGGTTGAAATCGTAACCGAGAGTGATGTTACGCAAACGGATATTCGTGGCGTCGTAGGTGTACATTTCCGGCAGACCGTAATTACCGGTCGAACCGATACGTTCCCAGTAGTTCTGCGGAGTCACGGCAACGGTGTTTTCCTTATACCCGTCGGGAGTCTGCACGACAGAGTTCGGAACGACAAAGCTTTCGCGTCCGCCGTTTACCACCGTTCCTGCGGCATTACCGCGTGAATAAAGATTGGAAGCAGTGGCCGAATAAAGATCACCGCCGATGCGGAAGTCGATCAGGAAGCTCAGGTTGAAACCTTTGTAAGCGAAGTTGTTGGTAAGACCCAGCATCCAGTCGGGACTCTGGTTACCTACTTTCGACTTATTGGTCGTGATGAGCGGAAGCCCGTCCTCGCCAACGATCTGCTGTCCGTAATAAGGACTGTTCTTATCCTCTACCCTTTGGAAAGTCTGGCCGTAGATGTCGCCATAGTAACTGCCCTGCACGGCTACGATCTGGATCGCATCGAGGGTCTTGATATCATAGAGGGTGACACCCGGATAGAGGTCGATGATCTTGTTGCGGTTCAGGGAGAACTGTGCCGTGGCGTTCCAATTCAAGCCTTTCGGGTTGTCGAGGATCGCACCGTTCAGGGAGACTTCAACCCCTTCGTTCTGGATATTACCGGCATTCACCTTGCGCGAACTATAGCCGGAGAAGGGATCCATCGGCAGGTTCAGCAACTGGCGGGTAGCGTTGGTTTTATACCAGGCCGCATCCAATCCCAAGCGGTTGTTGAAGAAGCGGACGTCGAAACCGGCTTCCCATGATTTGATCAGCTCACTGCGTACAGTCGAGTCGAAAAGGACATTGCCCGGTGCGGCGGTCGTGTTGCCATTCTCATCCTTGCCCACCGTAAAATTATTGTACAGTTGATAAGGGTCGAGGTCGTTACCAACCTCTGCAAAAGAAGCTCTTACCTTGGCAAAGGTGAACCATTCGGGCATTGAACCGCCAATCTTCGGAAGCATATCGGAGATTACTGCGGATAAACTAACGGAAGGATAGAAATAAGAACGGTTCGCTTTCGACATGGTGGACGACCAGTCATTACGTGCCGTAACATCCAGGAACAGATAGCCGTCCCAGTTCAACTGCAAGGATCCGTAGAGTGAATTCATCTTACGGCGGATCAGTTCGGAAGTGACGGTCGGTTTGTTAACACCGTTGTTCAGGGAGAAAAGGTTCGGCACCAGCAATTCGCCTGCCGAAGCGTTCATCTTGGTTCTTTTCTGCATCATCAGGTTACCCCCGAAAGTAACGAAACCACCCAGACGGTCGATCAGGTTATCTTTACGGGCTGTGGCCAGGAAGCTGTAGTTATTTTCGTAGAATGTTTCCGAACCTTCGTTGTACAGGCCGCGGGGCGATGTGTTACCGCCGGCGTATACTTTTTCGTTTTTGGTAGTTGTATAATAGTCGGTACCGCCTCTCAGTTCGATGTCGAACCAGTTAGTAGGCGCATATTTCAAAGCGACGTTACCTAACAGACGGTTACGGGTATCGTTATTCTGACGGTACTTGGTTACCCAGTAAGGGTTCTCCTGCGGATTCTTGGAAGCGTCCCACCAGATCATGTTGCCCTCTTCGTCGACACTGTTCTTAAACTCCTTCACATTCAGCGAACGTGGCAGGTTATAAATAGTGTTGAATGCATTCGAAGGGTTGACACCCTGGATCGGACGGTTGTGGGCATTCATATTGATATAGTTCACTTTAGCGTCGATCTTCCACTTTTCCGCTTCATCCAGGAAAGTAGTGGCACGCAAGGTGATATTCGTCTTGTTCAGCTTCGACTCGGGAGTGATACCTGCATCGTCCGAACGGTTGATAGAGGTAAACACAGAGGTACCCTTTATGTTCTGCTGGAAACTGACTCCTTCATTGAAAGAAGTCCCGGTACGGAAGAAAGCATCGATATTATCGTATGTCTGCAAAGGCACCTGACGGCCCAGCCAGTCGGTAACCATTTGTCCTTCGGCTTTCGGCCCCCAGCTCAGGCGCGACTGGTTGTCATAAGCGCCGACCGAACCTTGTCCGAAGCTATTCTGCATATCCGGTTTCAGGAAGATCGACTCGGTAGTGATGCCGGCATTCACCGTAATCCCTATCCCCTCGTTCTTCTTCCCCGACTTGGTCGTGATAAGTATTACCCCGTTACCGGCACGTGACCCGTACAGAGCGGCCGCCGAAGCTCCTTTCAATACCGTCATCGACTCGATATCTTCGGGGTTGATATCGGAAAGCCCGTTACCCATATCGGCACCGGAGTTACCCCATACATCATCTACCCCACCGGTGAAGTTATCCATCGGCGTCCCATCGACCACAATCAACGGCTGATTGCTACCGGTCAGCGAGCTGTTACCACGGAGCACGATCTTCGACGATCCTCCTACCCCGTTACTGGAACGGACGATCTGCAAACCGGAGACCTTACCTGATAAGGAGTTGGCAAGGTTAGGTTCACGGGAGGACAATAATTCATCCCCTTTTAACTCCTGCATAGCGTAACCTAATGCTTTCTTGTCACGCTTCATACCCAATGCCGTAACAACGACTTCATCGAGTTTCTGCGTATCTTCCTGCATTTTTACATTCAGGGTCGTCTGTCCGGTGTAAGGAATATCTTGTGTGGCAAAACCAATGAAAGAGATTTGGATAATGTCTCCTTTCTTTACGCCTTCTAGTGTGAAGTGACCGTCCATATCGGTCATCGTACCGTTAGTGGTTCCTTTTATTACAACAGAAGCCCCTGCAACGGGTCCGAACTCATCTTCAACCACTCCCGTAACTTTCGTATCCTGTTGGGAAATGTCAATAGCAGGATTCCCGGTATTCGGATCGGCATAAGCGTTTCCGGTAAAGCCCAACGCGCCCGCCAGGAGAATCATGCTGACAGATTTGAATCTTTTCAACATACTGATGTTTTTTGTTTAATTTATTAGACTAAATGTGTTTGGCGCAAACCAACGTCATTTGGTAATTGAAACAGAAAAAAACAGGAGTTGTTGCAAGATTAACATTAATGAAACAAGAAATTAGGCATAACAAAATAACACTTGAAAAGCAGACATTCCCAGTAAATCATAAAAGATCAGTGATAGCAATTTAGGATTCATCATAATCCGATAATAACTTTTTTTTCTTTTTAGTCACATATTATAAAATAGAAAAGGTAAAGCAGAACAACTAGAAAAAGTTATTCAGACGAAAATCGATTAGATTCCATTATAACTTATTCATCGAATATATAATCATCTGTATTAATATAAATGTGTCAAAACCCATTTTAGAAAACGCAGACTATCTTGATTATGATATAATAATTCAAAATTTTCTGCGTCATCGACATCCGTAATGACTTTTTGACACATTTTCTTTATAAGTTTCTTAGAAAAGATTATCGAGCTATTACCTTTACTTGGTAAACGCCTATTTGTCCATTATTCATTCTTACACCTATTTCAAAATGAACAACCGTACCTGAGGGCCTGTTTAATAGACCAATATCATCCAAATTACCCGTAATTACTAATGTGCTACCTAAATCTGTCCAAGCGAAATTAGGAGCACAGGACAACACTTGTTCATTGGGTTTTGGAACAGTTACAGTAAATGAATTAATCTTTGCATCCGCATAAACAGTTGTCAATACACCTAAATTGACGTAACCACCACTAACTACTTCTACCGCAATAGGCGAAAAATCATTTTCAGCCGATACTGAATTCACATCAAAACAAGAAGAGCTGAATAAAAAGACTACTAATAAAAATATATTTTTCATGTTGCGAGTTATTAAAAGACAATATTAATATAGAAAAAAGGACAAGACCATTGTCGAAAAACTCATGATCCTATCCTTTTTCTTATTTAGTTAGCTATTAAAGAGCTGGACCAGCACCCCACTGAGGAGCTCCTTGATCTTGCCATACACGTTCAGAATTCAAAATAGTACCAGAACCTACAGTATATCCCTGGTCTTTATATGACTGTATCAGAACATCATACATCAAATCTGTGGGTGATGGAGCACTCAAAGCCATACGACGAGGAATGGAGGATACAGGAACCTGACTATAATCTACACGATTGAATATATTAGACCCAATTTTAGGAACACCAGAACGACGGGCGGTTGTATACTGATCGATCGGTGACATAAAGAAGTGCAGAATCTGCTGAATATAAACTTTCTCCAAATCCGTTGCTTTATCTCCAGTCAACTTACATGCATCTTTTGACATCATTGTGTCAATTTCACCATCTTTCAAATCGATAGTTTTTTCATTTGAGTCATAACCATAAGTTGTTCCATAATAAGGAATTTTATTCTTACTTGCTAAATAATCATATTCTTCAACAGAAGCACGAACAGCCTTAGAGAAATAATGATTAGCTTCCTGAGGTAGCGCAGCACCTAACAGTTTAAATTCTGCCAAATATAAATTAACTTCAGCTGTTGTCATATACATACCATACCAAGGCTGGTCTTCGACATCCTGAATAACCGGATCATTCGGACAAGTAGGATATGTAAAATCAACACGGCCATAGATCATTTCCTGATTATACATTGAATATGGTCTGTAAGTATGAGTTTCATCATATTTACAATTAATATCATAATTGAACCAATCTCCATAAGTTCCGGCTTGCTGCCCTGCATTAAATGCCAACGGCAAACCATAATAACGTACCCAAGGTTCACCGGCACCTTTCCATGCTTTAAATTTGTAAATGCCATCTGTTCCTACTTCATAATCAACATTATCCATAATATATTTAGGAACATCTTTTTCTCGTTTAGCATCAAAGAACAACTGAACGACTTTTGAATTCCATGAGTTCTTCGTGAAAACAAAACGAACACGAGGATCACGATTATCAATCATGAAATCAATAACAGATTGAGAAGCACCCACCGACTGCAATACACCATTACTCCAGTGATACGCATAATCATTGCTGGAACTGTTATGAGTAGCCTTATTGAATAAGAAATCATCTTCAGCTCCATCAAGAACGCCACAAGAAGCATTTACCACCTCTTCTGCTATTTTTAATGCTCTCGTCTTATCTTTAGAGATCAGTCGAGCTGCTATTTTTAACTTCACTGAGTTTGCGAGCTTCGCCCATTTATCCATCTTTCCATTGTAAACCACATCTTGTGATGAGACAAAAATTTGATCAGATGAAGTTGTAAAACTTTTTATAGCATTGTCTAATGTTGTCAACCAAAGATCATACAGTTCCTGAATGGAGTCATATTTAGGAGTCAATGTACCACCGTGTGCAGCTTGTGCGGCTTCCGTATAAGGTATATTTCCAATAAAGTCTGAGTCGTAAATGCCCATATAGATACATAACACATCCAATGCTGCAGCGTATTGTTCATACTGAGCACTTTCTTCAGGACTCATTGTTGAACGAACATATTTCACCTCATTTACATATTTCAAAACCTTAATACTTTTGAAACCCTGGAAAGAGGCTCCATCTGCAATACTAGATGTAACCCCACCTGTAGAAACAGCAGTTTGTATCCACTGATAAATTTCAGAGGCATTGTAGAACCAATAAGTATAATCCGAGGGTTCAAAATCCAGAACTCCTTGTGCAAACAAATAGCCAGGATTACCTTCTGTAATGGAAGAGGGATCTTGATTTACATCTGCAAAATCATCCCTACAACTTGTACATAGCAAAGAGATACCCGCTAATGTTGCAGCTAATAATGCTTTATATTTTTTCATGTTGTAATCAATTAAAAATAGTTATTACTTATATTTATACTTAGAAACCTACATTTACAGTAAATGTAAAGCTGGAGGTTACACCTGTATATGAACGTACGCGAAACTCTGCTGCTGCTGTACCAGATATAGATTCCGGATTCTCACCACTAGGCATTGTGTTCAGTAAATACCCCAAGTTATGGCCACTTAGAATCAAATTCACATGTTTAGCTTTAAGTTTATCACAGATATTTGAGGGCATACGATAGCTTAAAGAGATATCACGTAATGCAATATAATTCAATTTCTTTATCCAGTCGTCGTTAACTACGCCATAGTTACGTCCAGCCATTGTCCAGGCATTATTTCTATATAACCAGGCTGAAGCGTGAGTTGGTTCGATAACTCCTTTATTAACCAGGTCCTGATAAGATTCACCTGCAGAAGAAAGGCCACTGCCTCCAACAGTATAAACGCTACCATCAGGTTGTGTAATTGCTGTTCCTGAAGGAAGAATACCTTCGGGAATTATACCATCATGATACGTTTTACCATCAAATTTAGAAGTCCATGAAACACCACCATGCCCCGGAGCATTTTTCAAAGAATTTTCAGTAAAACCATATGCAGTACCATAGCGTGAATTATAAGAAGCTACATAACCACCGAAACGCATATCCAAAGACACACTCAAGGCCCAATTCTTATATTTCAAACCTGTTGATACAGAACCTAAAAAGTCCGGCAACATAGACCCTACTTCTTGTATTTCAGCCTCATTACGTAAGTAGTGAGAACCTCTATTTGAATCTCTCCAAGCCAATACCGGTAAACCAGATTCTTCATCATACTTTAATCCACTATCAGTAAGCAACAAACCATAAGCAGAACCTACTTTTGCCACAGAACCTACACGATAATTACCATAGCCTATATCTCCATTTAATGAAATATAGTCTGCAACATTTTCATGTAAAGAAATGATCTTGTTCATATTCTTTGTCCAAGTGAAATCCAAAGTCCACTCCCAGTCTTTGTTTCTAAAAGGTACTGTATTTAATGCTAATTCAATACCTTGGTTCTGAATGTTACCTGCATTGATCAATTGATTACTGATACCTGATACAGAAGGTACAGCAATACTCATGATCTGGTTCTTTGTATTTTCTTTATAATAAGTAGCATCGATTCCAATCCGATTATCTATAAAACGCCAATCAATACCGATTTCCCAAGCATTCTTACGTTCAGGTTTCAAATTCTGATCATAAGTAGAAGAAGGAACAGATAATCCATAATAATTACCATTTGCAGTAGTTGAAGTATTCAATGAATAAGCAGTATTAATAGTATAAGGACTCGTATCGTTACCTACTTGCGCCCATGAACCACGGATTTTTGCAAATGAAACCCAATCTGGTAACTGATCTCTATAAGTCGAACTGATCAACCATGAACCATTTACAGAAGGGTAAAAATAAGAATATGTCCCGTGAGTATCGCTGTAAACCAGAGCAGAAGACCAGTCATTACGCCCGGTTACATCCAAAAAGACCTGATCTCTCCAACTAACACCAGCTTGAAAAGCAACTGATAACATGGTCTTTGTCCCTGATATTTTTGCTGTATAATTCGGAGTTTGTTTTGAATTTGCAATAAAGAATTGGTTAGGAACAATCAAACCACCCTCTGTATTCATTGTTTGTTCCTGAACAAAATTATGGTAATACTCACCACGTAAAAAACCATTGAAAGACCAATCGCCTACTGTTTTGTTAACTAAAAAATTGGCATTAAGATTTGTCTGTTCTTTTGTGTATAAGCCCATTTCATACTTACCACCTTCATTTGCATACCCGGCACCTGGTTGTTTATTTTCAAAACGAGTGTAGTAATAATTATAATTTGCTTCCGTATTAAACTTTAACCAGTCAAGAATATCGATATTCAATTTGATAGTCGGACGAACTGATGTTTCTTTCTTAGTATAATCATTTTCGTAAATATTCCACCAAGTTCCTAAACCAGGATAAACACCGTAAGGATCACCATATTTAGAATCAGCTTGTCCACCATGAGATCCTTTATATTTATCTTTTGCAGTTGTAGGATCATACATTCTTCCCCATGTTCCGTTCACGAAATTTTCACCGATATTGATCGGGCTATTCTTCGGAGTGGAATTAGCAAACGCCATGCTGGCATCTAACTTTATTTTCTCAGTAATTTTATGAGATGCTTTTCCCAAAAAGGATATACGTTGGAAACTATTATTAGGTACAGTACCGTCTGCATATTTATAAGAAAGAGATGTATAGAATGTCGTTTTATCGTTTCCACCGCTAATAGCCACATTCGTATTTGAATTGAAACCTTTCTTATAAGCCTTTTTAAAATTATTCTTTACCGGACTGTAAGGACGGATAGATCCATCGTAATATTCAATATCACTTCCATCAAAAGCCGGCCCGAAACTCATCCCCTCATCAGGAATCAAACTATGGATTCCGTTATTTGTTGGGAACTGATTATGGTTATCATAAATATAATAGTTGCCGTTAGCATCTTTATCTCCATAACCCACAAAACCGGAAATTGTACCGTTACCGAATTCATTCTGAAGATTAGGAGTAGAAGTTACCGCATCAACACCAAATGTCTGAGAGACTTCTATTCCCAAACCTTTCCCGGATTTCCCGGATTTCGTAGTTATAACAACGGCACCATTTAACCCCCGAGAACCATACAAAGCTGTTGCTGCTGCACCTTTCAACACAGAAACAGATTCGAAATCATCAGGATTCAAATTCTTCAGTTCATTACCATAGTCATTACTATTTCCATCCCAGTCCGGATTACCTTCTTTAATAGAGTTATCCATAATAACACCGTCTACAACATAGATAGGCTGATTGTTCTTACCTAATGTAGACACACCACGAATCAAAATCTTTGTAGAACCAAACATTCCACCGTCTGACCCAGAGATTTCAACACCAGCAACCTTACCCTGCAAAGCAGCTACAGGATTAATCAGATTGGCATTCAATTCATCCCCTTTCATCTCTTTCATCGCATACCCCAGGGACTTTTCCGAACGTTTCATACCCAAAGCCGTTACAACTACCTCGTCCAGCTTTTGAGTATCTTCCGATAATTTAACAGAGAGAGAAGCTTGACCGGTGTACTTAATTTCCTGAGTAGTGTAACCAATAAAAGAAATTTGAATAACATCTCCGTTCTTTACACCTTCCAATGTAAAATTACCGTCCATATCGGTAATATTACCATTGGTTGTTCCTTTAACAACTACTGATGCTCCAGCTACAGGGCCGAAATCATCTTCAACTGTACCTGTGACTTTCCCGTCTTGTTGGGAAATAGCGGTACCAGGCCTAGCTGGTAGCAGGTCTGCATAAACACCCATAGGGAAACTTAATGCACCAGCGATCAGAACTAAGCTTACAGGCTTAAAGTTTTTCAACATAATTGATGGTTTTATTAGAACATAAATAGACACTGTTTTGGCGAAACAAGAGTCTTTAATACTAGCTTTGGATATAATTCATAAGAATTATTTAGAACTTGGCGTATTTTCAGTTGGCGTTATTACTTAGTTCTAAAAGAACTCTGTACATTTAACAAATGCAATATGCTGATATATTGATTATTACAGTTTTTGCAATACGATAATTAACTATTTTATCAGGCAAGAAAAGGCATTATATGACGATTCAATCAGTCAAATTATTAGGAAATATTAATTAATGGCTTCGATTTTATTGAAGAATTGAGTGATTTAATTCCATTTATGTGAATTTAAGTAAACACATACTACTATTGATTAGCCGACTTAAAAGGGAAGGAATGTTGCCGACTTGATTTACTTATATATAGAGTTAGGTTGGTAAAGAAGAAATATTTAGAGAAAAAGTGGTGTGCCAAATCTTATTACTGAATGCCGATGATGCAGAATACGCAAAATATTGTAGACTTATTTTTGACACACCACCTTCTCATTTATAATCCCAGGCAATAATTGACTAATGTGATGACATCTTTCGGATTCTTCATGTCTGTCTTCTTTTCTTTGATATAAGTTTCGATGAGGTTCTCTTTGCCGGGAAAGAGCTTTAGTAACGATTTTTTATTCTTAAATTTGAGAGGGGTACCATCACGAAATATACAATATTCATTTTGATTGGCGAGTTTGTTTACTTCTGTATATTGATTTTCGTAAACCCCGTAATTCAACTGGTTAGTGTTTAAACTTTCCACTTTAGCCTGCTGAGTTACGCCGAAAGCATTTTTATATCCCTGGGAAGCATTCTTCAACAACCAGTTTACACCGATAAGACCATTCGGGATCTGTATAATCTCATAATAACTCGATCCGGTCGGAATGAATTTGGAATTTCCAATATAAACCGTATCAATCTGGGCAATGTTGGTCAGGAGCATTTCTTCCGAGCCGTTTTTGAACATCATCTTCTGATTGCCGGCATCATAATTGAGCTCTGCAGGAGTCTTGGAGTTGTTCTTCATTAACACCACACCTTTCGAGTAGTCTTCGAAAAGCATCTGACGTTTCTTTTGTGCATTAGCACTGCCTACAGTTGCTATACAGCACAGGATGGTGATTAGCAGGTATGTTCTCATTGTGGTAGAATGTGTGAAAGAGTAGTTGCTTCTTAAGCAACTACTCTTTGTGGTTATTAATAAATCAAATTAATTTTTCGGACCTTCTCCCCATTGCGGAGCTCCCTGATCCTGCCATGTGCGTTCAGTGTTCAAAATAGATGTATTTGCATCTCCGGCACCGGTAATGGTATAACCTTGTGCTGCATAAGCATCCCTTTGAATCTGATACAACTGGCTCGTTTCATTAGGTACACCTGTCTGGAAACGACGCGGGAAGTTAGTAACAGGAATAGCACTGTAATTCTCACGGCTGATCAATTGTGAGTTGAATTTAGGTAAACCGGAACGACGGGCAGTTACAAACTGATCGTAAGGATACATGATGAAATGTATCATTTGCTGTAAATAGACTTTTTCCAATTGGTCGCTGGTAGAACCGGTCAGGTTGTAATCGGGAGAAGCCAACATGGCGTCGATTTCACCGTCTTTCAGTTCGATAGAAACTTCGTTCGGATCATAATCGTAAGTTGTTCCGTAATAAGGTATCTGATTTAGTCCGGCTGTTTTGTCATATTCCTGAACAGACAGTCTGATACCTTTTTTGAAATAATCTTCTGCTGTACCAGGTAAATTAGCTCCTAACAACTTGAACTCTGCCAGATACAGGTTTACTTCACTACCACCCAGATACATTCCGTACCAGGGACGGTTTTCTGTTCTGGTGATTACCGGACCTCCCGGAACTGTCGGCAGGGTAAAGGTGTAATAACGTCCGATCACCATCATATGTTGATACAAAGAGTATGGACGATATGATTTTGCACTTTGACCGTTTGCATCGGTAATTTGATAACGGTTACTATAATCAAACCATTCACCGTAGACAGCCGAATTATTGGCAGCATTATATTCAACCGGAAGACCTTCATAACGTACCCAAGGTTCGCCTAATCCTTTCCATCTTACAAATGTTTTCTTTCCGCTGGCATCTGTAGTGTATTCAACGTTTTCTTCAATATAAGAAGGGATAGCTTTCCCCTGATTGTAGAATTCCTGAATGATTGTCGAGTTCCAATCGTTTTTCCGGTAACAGAAACGAACGCGCGGGTCCTTGTTTTTAAGCATGAAGTCTACTACACGCTGGCTGGATGCTCTTCCATCCATAAAGCCATTGCTCCAGTGATAGATATAATCATCACTGCTTGAGTTTACAACACTTTTATTAAACAACATGGCATCTTCCAGTGAATCGATATAGCCACAGGAGGCATTTGCTACTTCCGAAGCGATTGTCAGCGCTTTCGCTTTATCTTGATGTATCAGGCGGGCGGCAATTCTTAGTTTCAAAGAGTTAGCCATTTTAGCCCACTTTGTCAGATCGCCTCTGTAAACGATATCCTGATTGCTTGTGAAAATCTGATCCGTAGCCGTTGTAAATGTCGTGATAGCTGCATTCAACTGACTTAACCACAGGTCATACAAATCGGCAATTCTGTCGTAAGCCGGAGTCAACGTACCACCATGCAGAGCATTACCGGCTTCCGTAAACTGGATATCACCATTGATATCGCTGCTTGAAATAGCAAGATAAGCTGTGAGAACATCCACACAAGCAGCAGTTGCAGCATGTTTGGCTGATTCTTCTTCACTCATGTTCGAGCGCAGATAGGTAATTTCGTGTGCCAGTTTTAATGTATTCACATAGTTTACACCACCTGTAACAGTTGTCAGTGCGGTACTTTCAACAAAACTACCGGTAGGTACAGCCATCTGGCTCCATGCCGTCAACATAGGGGCATCGTAGAACCAAAATGTATAATCGAAAGGATCGAAATCCATAACAGCTTTTGCAAACAAATAGGATGGCTCGGCCTTCGTTACCTGCGAAGGGCTGGAGTTGATATCCGCGAAATCGTCACGGCATCCGGTGGTGCAAAGCAAGGCTACACCCAATCCGAATCCCATTAATATATTATGATAATTGTTCATGTCTTAATTAATTAAAAGTTTCTTTTTCAGGTTTAGAATCCAACATTAATAGTAAATGTGTAATTAGCAGTCAGACCGTTGAAAGAACGGATACGGAACTCGGAAGCAGATGTACCGCGGACAGATTCCGGGTTGATCTTATTCGGCATTGTATTCAGCAGATAACCCAAGTTACGTCCGGATACTGATAAATTCAAGTGCTGGGCTCCCAGTTTGTGTGCAATCTTGTTCGGCATTCTGTATGATACGGTGATTTCACGTAAAGCGATATAATTCAACTTTTTCACCCAGTCGTCATTTACAGTACCCGTACTCCATGCATTATTCCAGTAATGCCATGCGGAAGCGTGTTGCGGGTCAACAAGTCCTTTATCATGTAAAGCCTGATACGTTTCGCCGCCATCGGCTACGATATAAGAAGTTCCGTTCGGCAGAGGAATAGACGTTCCGCCTTCAATTAATCCGACAGGGATTAAACCATCATGGTAAGTCTGACCATCCCAGATAGAGGTATAAGTCATACCACCATTTTCAGAATCACGCCATTTCAAAGAACTTTCAGTGAAACCGTATGCCAAACCGTAACGGTTTGCGTAAGAAGCTACATAACCTCCGAAGCGCATATCTAACAAAGCACGCAGGCTCCAGTTCTTATAAGTAAGCGAAGTACTTACAGAACCCAGGAAGTCAGGAACCATCGAGCCGATCACTTCCGCTTCGCCGCTACGCTGGTAATACATGGCATGCATACCTCTATCGCCACCGTAATAAGATGTCGCATTCAATACAGGCAGACCTGTTTTTTCATCGATTTTGGGTTTAGAGTCACTCATCAATACACCATAAGATTCTCCAACTTTGGCAACCGAACCAACGCGGTAGTTACCATAAGCAACCTCACCACTCAAAGTGATATAATCGGCTACGTTAGGATGCAACTCTATGATCTTGTTGTTGTTTTTGGTGTAGGTAAAGTTCAACCCCCATTCCCAATCTTTGTTTTTGAACGGAATTGTATTCAATGCTATTTCAAGACCCTTGTTCTCGATATTACCGGCATTGATATACTGGCTGCTGATACCTGAAATACTTGGAACACTGATAGACATAATCTGGTTTTTTGTATTTTCCTTATAATAAGTAGCATCGATGCCGATTCTGTTTGAAAGGAATCGCCAGTCCAAACCGATTTCCCAAGCGTTCTTACGTTCCGGTTTCAGGTTTGTTGAATAGGCCGTAGTCGGAATACTTAATGCATACACATTAGTTCCACCTTGTAATTGGGCAGTCAACAATGAATAAGCCGAGTTGATTGTATAGGCATCCGTATCATTACCAACCTGTGCCCATGAACCACGTAGTTTGGCAAAAGATATCCATTCAGGAAGTTGATCACGGAACGTTTCGTGAGCCAGCCAGGATGCGGAAACAGACGGATAGAAATAGGAGTAGTTACCATGAGCATCAGAATAAACCAGGGCAGAAGACCAGTCGTTACGTCCGGTTACATCCAGGAATAACTGATCTTTCCAGCTGGCACTAGCCTGGAAGGATAATGATAACATTCTCTTTTCTCCTTCAATTGCACCACTGTAAGAAGGTGTATTGATGGAGTTAGCTATAAAATATTGGTTAGGTACAACCAGACCGCCATTCGTATTTTCAGCCATCGTCTGTTGAATATTATTGAAATATTCACCACGGATAAAACCGCCGAATGTAAAATCGCCTACACTTTTGTTGAAAGTGAATGCGGCATTCAGGTTGGTTTGTTCCTTAGAATATAATCCCATTCCATAATATCCGCTATTAGTGTTCGCATAACCGGTACCGGGTTGTTTACTTTCGTAACGTCTGTAGTAATAGTTATAGTTACCTTCGGCGCGAAATTTCATCCAGTCGGTTAGTTCCACGTTCAACACTAATGTCGGACGAACGGATGTCTCTTTCTGTGAATAATCATTTTCATAGATGTTCCACCAAGTATCCCTTCCCGGGTTACTACCATACTCGTCACTGTAGTTAGAACTGGCCAATCCTCCGTGAGACCCTTTATAACGTTTGCGGAAGTAATTCGTATCATAAGTACGTCCCCACGTTCCGTCTACAAATAACTCACCAATATTAGGCTGGGCATTTTTAGGGTTCGAGTTAGCGAAAGAAATAGATGCTTCTACTTCTACTTTGTCGGTTATCTTATGAGATGCTTTAGCCAGGAATGACGTACGGTCGAAACTGTTGTTAGGCAATGTACCGCTGGCATACTTATAAGACAGAGAGGTGTAGAAAGATGTTTTCTCGCTACTACCACTTACTGAAACATTCGTATTGCTGTTGAAACCTAAGTTGTACGCATCCTTAAAGTTGTTCTCAACCGGGCTGTATGCAATAGTCGAATAATCATAATTTTCGATATTGCGTCCGTCGAATGCCGGCCCCCAGTGACGACCTGTTCCATCACGAAGCGTTGGATCTCCTGCAGAGTTCAGATTGAACTGTCCGATGTTGTCATACAGATAGTAATTCCCGTTTGCATCGGTTTCTCCATAACCGACATTACCGGTGTACTGTCCGCGACCATACTTGTTTTGCAATTTAGGTTGTTTGAACATGTGGTCGATACCGAAAGTCTGCGAAACATTCACACCGATACCTTGTTTACCCTTACCAGATTTAGTAGTGATAACGACTGCACCATTCAAACCGCGTGAACCGTAAAGAGCTGTAGCGGCCGCACCTTTCAGTACAGATACCGTTTCAAAATCATCCGGGTTCAGGTTCTTCAACTCGTTACCGTAGTCGTAGTTGTGGGCTGTCCAGTCTGCATCACCATCTCTGATGGCATTGTCCAGGATAACGCCATCCACTACATAGATAGGCTGGTTGTTCTTACCCAGAGTAGAAGCACCACGGATCTGGATCTTGGTAGCACCGAACATACCACCGTCGGAACCTGCAATTTCAACCCCTGCCACTTTACCTTGTAAAGCAGAAACCGGGTTGATCGCGTTGTTCAGCAGTTCTTCACCTTTTAATTCGGTAACAGCATATCCCAATGCTTTCGTTTCGCGTTTCATACCTAAAGCGGTAACAACCACTTCGTCGAGAGCTTGTGAATCTTCTTTCAATTTTATACGAAGAGAAGACTGACCGGTATACCTGATCTCCTGTGTGGCATACCCAATAAATGAAATTTGGATGGTTGTTCCGTTTTGTACACCTTCCAAAGTAAAATTACCTTCCATGTCGGTAATTGTACCATTTGTGGTTCCTTTCACTACGATAGAGGCTCCGGCAACGGGACCGAAGTCATCCTCTACTACCCCGGTGAGTCTCCCGCTTTGCTGGGAAATCCCGGTACTTTGCTTACTTGGCGTCAGATCGGCGTACACATTTCCGGAGAAACTGAGTGCTCCTGCGATCAGAACTAAGCTAACAGGCTTTAAGTTTTTCAACATAATTGATAGTTTTTAGATTACCGAAGTGTTATTTTGGCGAATAAGCACTTCTTTGTTTAAAATGATATATAATGTATAAGTCTTGTAATTTAACGTCTGTGTGAAATTGTGTTTCTTTCTCTTTTTTCGTCTCCCTAGTTCTAAAAGAACTAAGGCGATTTTAAGGATAAGCAATACTGAATATCAAGGTGTTATGTTTTATCGGATACATATATTAACAGTATTAAAAACAGTCATACATGTACTTTTTTACGATTTTTGAAGCTATTTTGTTAGTAAATATTTATTAACTGATTGGGAGAGATTTGTAGCTGGAGCGATTTTGCCTTAATTATGTAAATTTTAGTAAAAGCCGAGTCATCAGTCGTGATTGGTTGTTTAATTGATTGATGGATAGGGATGTACAAGGTGACGCCGTAATGTTAAAATAGCGTCACCCTTTGTTTTACGGAAGTTCGATTACGTGGTAGTAATTTCCGGTTTTAGTATGTTTCTTTACTACATTATTTTTGAGTAATATTCTACCGAACATAGCCATGTTGCGAATACCGGATTTTATTTTACTCCGTTGCTCGATGCGTCTCAATATTTCAGCAGCAGGAAGTAGTTCACCTTCCTCTCCGGGTTCCGGTAAACGGAAATATTGAAAAAAGAGTTGTTCTTCCACCGGCGTTTGCTGGAATTGATGATTATTCCGGGCATTGTATAGCACAATTCGTCCTGCAAAGCAATAATATGTTTTGCTTTGCTACTGTCTTTTATTAATTCAGCCAGACTTTCCAGGCTGATCGCTCTGGGTGTTTTTAAATTTGCACTGAATAATGTTGCTTTCATATCACTTTTCTTTTTAATTATTTTGCTCAAAGATAGCTACCGAAATACTGGTTTGGTACACTTGGAAGTCGATCTTTATCAGGATGATAATGGTTAATTCTTCTATTAAAAAGATAAGCGGGAGCTATTGTATTTCTACCGGATTTTTGTACCTTTGGTCCTATATTCTAAATATTTCTATCATGGTAAAATATATAGTTGACCAAGGTCAAATTAAAGTTTTACCAAGGTAGAATATATAGTTGACATTGGTCAACTATTTAATGAGTCCTTTCTTTTGCATTAAAAGCATATAGGGAGAACAATAAAAGCACACTAGTATGACAGCAGTTTACAAAATGGAGAAGAATCCGCCGAAAAAGGGTTCGGGTAAAAAAATAGTATTGCATCCCCGTATTATTCCCTGGGGTACGCTGAACACCGAAGCGTTGATAGAAGAGGGCTCCAAACGCTCCACTTACAGCAGAGGCGATCTGAAGGGTGCTGTCCGTCTGATTGCGGATATGCTGACGGAAAAACTGGAGGATGGTTATAATGTTTATTTGGACGGGATCGGTTATTTCAGTGTCTCACTACGTTCGCGTCCGGTGGAAGACAAAAAAGAGTTGCGTAGTGAGTCGGTTCATTTCAAAAATGTCAACTTCCGTTGTTGTGCCAAGCTGAAGAAGGCCCTGAAAAATATTCCTCTGGAGCGTTACAAAGAGCCTAAAAAGACTGATTTTTCACAGGAAGAAAAAGAAAGGCGTCTGTTATGGTATCTAGAACGTCATGCTTATATTACCACGATGGGGTATCAGGGGCTGAATGGTTGTACGCAGTATATGGCCCGTAAGGAGTTGAAACAGTTTGTGGCGGAAGGTATTTTAATAGAAGATGGAACGAAGAGATTATGTATCTATACGAAGCGGCCGGAGCCGATAGAATTGCCGGATAATTTTGTGGTTGATTCGAATGTTGGAGATATGTAAAGTATATGGTAAACCGGGGTGGGTGACGCTGTTTCAGCCCGGTAGCGTCATCGGGTTGTGCATTGATTGTTAACGGATTGCCATGCTTTGATGATGGGGTGACGCGAGATAGAGTAGTTTTAACTCGCAATAGACATTGTTGCCATTCGCTACAGTTGGCCGCTATCTACACAAAAGCCACCTGAAACAATGTCCAGATGGCTTTTTTAAGCTATAATGATTTTTAATCAGATTACAATTAATAATTCGGTCCTTCACCATAATTAGGGGCACCGGCATCCTGCCATACTCTTTCACGATTCAGGATAGAAGGTTCAAGACTGGTTCCACCTGTAAAGTTCTGAGACTTCAAAGACGCAATCTTGATCTCATACATTTTATCTGTCTTACTAGGTATGCCTATTTCCAATCGACGGGGCACTTCGGTGTTCGGTCCCAGCAGTTGCCAGGGGATTAATGTACTGCTGACTTTAGGAATACCCGAACGGCGTACAGCAACAAACTGGTCAGATGGCTGATACATGAAATGTATATACTCCTGTATATAAACCTTCTCCAACTGTTCTTCCCTAGAGCCTGTTAATTGATAGTCCGGATTGGCCAGCATCGTTTCTATTTCACCATCTTTCAACTCGATAGAGACTTCATTAGGATCATATCCATAAGTCGTACCATAATATGGGATCTGATTTAATCCGGCCCAACGGTCGTAAGATTTTACAGAATATTCAACACCTTTAGAGAAATAGTCTTGCGCCGAGGACGGCAGGTTTGCACCCAACAACTTAAATTCAGCCAAATACAGATAAACCTCACCAGAAGTCATATAGAAACCATACCATGCATGATTTTCCTTATCCTGGATAACCGGACCGTCAGGAACAACAGGAACAGTATATGTTACGTTTCCATGGCAGTTTTCCTGTTGGAAGATGGAATAAGGGGTAAATGTTTTTTCTGCAGAAGCACCAACCAGTTTATAGCGGTTCTCATCGAAATAGTCACCATACTTAGCAGTCTGGTTAGCAGCACCTATGTCGGCAGGTATACCATAATAACGTACCCAAGGTTCACCTGCGCCTTTCCAGCTTTTAAACACTTTCTTTCCATTCTCCATTTCAGAGTTTACATTTGCTTCGATGTAAGCCGGAACATCTTTTCCTGCATCATAGAAAGCTTGTACTACTTTTGAGTTGAAGTGATTCTTGGTATAGAAGAAACGTACGCGAGGGTCTTCGTTCTTAATAAGGAAGTCTGCTACCTCTTTTTTAGGAGCTCCAAAACTCACTGTATTACCCGGATTGAAATGATAGTCTGTGATTCCTTTGTTAAAAATAAAGTCATCATCTGTTCCGCTTAATACACCAGCCGGACTTTTGGCAACCTCTTCAGCAATAGCTATCGCCTTGGCTTTATCCTGTGAAAGCAGGCGAACTGCAATTTTCAATTTCAAAGAGTTAGCCAGCTTAGCCCACTTGGCGATATCTCCGGCATATACCATATCCTGACTACCGGGGAATGTTTGTGCCACAGCAGGAGTTGTTGTCAAAATATCGATAGTATTATTCAACATATCTAACCAATTCGTATACATCTCTTGTACTGTATCGTACTTCGGTGTCAACAACATCGGATTTGTGTAGGGGGCCATACAAGCTTCCGAGAACGGCATATCTCCATAGCCATCAGTATCGAACATCCCCAGATAAACGATCAACGGATCCAGCAATGTACGTACGTATTGATATTTTGCAGCTTCCTCCGGGCCTAAGTCGTTCATTACCTTGTCCATTTCGCGAGCAATCTTCAACACGCTATAATTCTGACTTCCTTGTCCTCCTGTCTGATCCATACGGTTGTACAATTCCGTATTACCACCTGTGGGAACGAATGCCTGTATAAATTGTGCATAGTATTTACCGTTATAAAACCAGAATGTATAATCGGCCGGTTCAAAATCGTGTACTCCCTGAGCAAACAAATAGGAAAGTTCCCCTTTACTCACTGTACTTGGATTGGTGTTTATATCTGCAAAGTCGTCTATGCAACTTGTTGTAAACAATGTTGCACCGATCAATGTTGCAGTTAGTAATGATGTATATTTCATATTTCTTGTTATTAAATTAATGTGACAGCATTAGAAACTTGCATTTATATTGAACATATAACTAGCTGTGAATGCCGAGAAAGACGGACAACGGAATTCTGTAGTCTTTGTACCACGTACAGATTCCGGATTTTCATGGTTAGGCATTGTGTTCAACAAATATCCCAGGTTACGTCCGGTAAGTCCGAGGCTAAGAGATTTTGCTCCGATCTTACTTGCTATATTAGAAGGCATACGGTAGAAGATACTTACTTCACGCAATGCGATATAGTTCAGTTTTTTAACCCAGCTGTCATTTACAACACCTTTTCCCCAGCCATTTCTTTGTAATGTCCATGTTGAAGCATGAGTCGGCTCGATAAGTCCTTTTTCATATAATGATTGGTAAGTTTCTCCACTACCTCCTACTGTATAAACAGAACCATCTGCCTGTTCGATCGCTGTTCCTGAAGGGAATATACCATCCGGAACATAACCATCCGTATAAGTTAATCCGTCGAATTTACTTGTCCATGTAATACCGCCATGTTCAGCATCACGATAATTCAAGGAATTTTTAGTTGTACCCACAGCATCACCATAACGGCTACCGTAAGAAGCAATATATCCACCGAAACGCATATCCATCGATATATTTATCGAAAGATTTTTCCAGGTAACACCGGTTGATACCGATCCGAGGAAGTTAGGAACGATAGAACCTATTTCCTTTTCTTCTCCGTCACGTAAAGCATAAGCATAACGTCTTGTTTTGTCGTAAGCCAACACTTCTTTGCCGGTAGCTTCATCAATCTTAGGGAGTTGACTTGAAACCAATGTTCCATATTCTTTTCCTACTTTAGCTACCGATTTGATATTAGCATAGTCACCGCCACCATTAGTCAATGTAATATAATCAGCGACATCCGGATGTAATTCTAGGATTTTATTACTGTTTTTAGTATAGGTAAAATTCAAACTCCATTCCCAGTCCTTGTTTTTGAAAGGAATAGTATTCAACGCTACTTCAACACCCTTATTTTCAATATTACCGGCATTGATCAGCTCACTATTGATACCGGATACAGACGGTACGGCAATCTCCATGATCTGGTTTTTAGTATTTTCTTTATAGTAGGTTGCATCAATTCCGATACGGCTATCCAGAAAGCGCCAATCGATACCAATTTCCCATGCATTTTTGCGTTCCGGTTTTAAGTTCAACTCCAACGCTTTATTTGGGATACCCAAACCATAAATATAACTATTAGAGAACTGCCACTTATTTAATGTATAGCCCTGGTTGATGTAATAAGGACTTGTATCATTACCTACCTGTGCCCAAGATCCGCGGATCTTGGCAAATGTGATCCACTCCGGTAACTTATCACGGAATGTTTCATTAAGTAACCATGAACCTGAAATTGACGGATAGAAATAAGAGTAATTACCTGTTTTGTTCGTGTAAACCAAAGCCGAAGACCAGTCGTTACGTCCGGTTATGTCCAGGAAGAGTTGGTTTTTCCAGCTACCGCCTATTTGAAATGCGACAGACATCATTCTTTTGGTACCTTTTAGCTCTCCACTGAAATTGGCCAGGTTCTTACTATTTCCGATAAAGAACTGTCCGGGAACGGTCAGTCCGCCCTCCGTATTTTCAGACATACTTTGCTCCATTGTGTTATAATATTCACCACGCAAGAATCCATGTACATTGAAATCACCGAAAGTCTTATCACCGGTAAATGTTGCATTCAGGTTTGTTTGCTCTTTAGTGTACTGGTCCATAGCATATTTACCGCCCTCATTAGCGTAGCCGGTACCCAGTTCTTTGTTTTCTGCCCGTTTATAGTAATAGTTCATATTACCTTCAGCTTTAAACTTCAACCAGTCCAACAAATCCACACTAACGTTCAATGTCGGACGCACACTTGTCTCTTTCTGAGTATAATTGTTTTCATAAAGCTTAAACCATAAATTATGAGCCGGTGTTGAACCATATTTGTCTCCATAAGAATTGCTGGCCGAACCACCATGATCTCCTTTATATTTATGACGATAATAGTCTGAATCGTATGAACGTCCGAAACCATCATCGAATGAATAAATATTAGAGGTGAAATATTGGCCGATCGCATAAGGGGAGTTCTTCGGCATTGAGTTAGCGAAACTCATAGATGCTTCAACTGTTATTTTATCCGTGATCTTATGACTGGCTTTTGCTAAAGCAGACAGACGCTGGAATGAGTTATTCGGCAATGTACCATCTGCATATTTATAAGATAAAGAAGTATAGAATGTTGTCTTTTCATTTCCTCCTGATATAGATACATTGGTATTGGTATTGAAGCCTAAGTTATATGCATCTTTATAATTATTTTTAACAGGACTGTATGTTGTCATTTCATGATCATAGCCTTCAATAGGGCTACCGTCGAAACGAGGTCCCCAGGCATTACCAGCCCAGTTTCCAGGTTGCAAGAAAGCATGTCCCCCATTCGCATTCCTGTAAAATTGATTCATGGTATCAAACTGATAATAGTTACCGTTTGCATCTTTATCACCATAAGTTACATAGCCGGCAGGCGCACCGTCACCATATATATTCTGTAAATCCGGTTGTTTATAAACGTAGTCTATGCCGAGAGTCTGAGAAAAATTAATACCCAGCCCTTTACCGGCTTTACCACTTTTAGTTGTGATAACCACCGCACCATTCAATCCTCGAGAACCATATAAGGCTGTTGCAGCTGCACCCTTCAACACGGAGATAGATTCAAAATCATCCGGGTTCAAGTTTTTCAATTCATTTCCATAGTCTTTAATAATCCCTTCGTCCCCACTATTACCGGCTTCTTCTCCGTTACTGACATTGTTATCAAGAATAATTCCGTCAACAACATAGATTGGCTGGTTGTTTCCGCTCAATGTAGAGGCACCACGAATTTGGATTTTAGTAGAACCAAACATACCACCATCTGAATTGGAAATTTCAACACCGGCTACTTTTCCTTGCAGAGAGGCTACCGGACTAATAGTATTAGCTACTTTAATGTCATCCCCCTTTAATTCTGTCACAGCATAACCTAAAGCTTTCGATTCACGCTTCATACCTAAAGCTGTTACAACTACTTCATCCAGCTTTTGTGTGTCTTCTGCTAGTTTAACCTGAATAGCAGGCTGTCCTGTGTACTTAATCTCTTGAGTAGTGTAACCGATAAAAGATATCTGTATGATATCTCCGCTCTTTACACCTTCCAATGTGAAATTACCGTCCATGTCGGTAATATTACCATTGGTTGTTCCTTTCACTACGACAGATGCTCCGGCAACAGGGCCGAAATCATCTTCAACTGTACCTGTGACCTTCCCGTTTTGCTGGGAAACACTTGTACTTTGCTTGGCTGGTACTAATTCTGCATACATGCCTTTCGGTAAACACAATGCGCCAACAAGCAAAATAAAGCTAACTGGTTTAAAGTTTTTCAACATAATTGATGGTTTTAAAATTGAAGAAGTGTTATTTTTGGCGTTATAAGCACTTCTAAATTCATTTTGATACTAAATTTAGAGCCCTTTAGGATTAAAGCCTACGTGAAATGGCGTTTTTAATAGCTTTTAGTTCTAAAAGAACTAAGGTGGATTTTTCTAAGTAAATATTATGTTTATAAACGCTAATTCGCCATCGTGTAAAAATACATATGCTACTTATTACTAGCCGTTTATGCCAAATCTAAACGGCTGATGAAATAGTATTTAACAAATAAAGCGAGTGAATTGAGATAAGTACTTTTTGGGCGTTATTCTAGTTAAAAGTAGAAGCTTTAGAGATGTTAATAAAAAAGTAGAAGTAAAATAAACACAATAAATAATGTAAGGCAATTTAACATATCCTTTAAGATTCAAACGTTGATTTAACTTAATATCGATTGATTATTGTTAGCCAATGTGTTAAAAACGAAATCGCCTGATATTTTTTTGACGAAAAATAACACTGAGTAATAATTATTTCATATATTTGTCGCGGATATAAAATGTACAGAGTTCTTTTAGAACTATGGCTAAACGCCAACTAAAAAAATGCCTAGTACTAAATAATTGCTGAAAATTATATCCAAAGAGAATTAGGAAAGACCATTGTTTCGCCAAAGCAATGTCTATTTTATGTTCAATAAAAACCATCAATTATGTTGAAAAACTTTAAGCCTGTAGGCTTATTGCTATTAGCCGGTACTTTGGGATTCCCTGGGTATGTGTTTGCGGATACGGCTATTGCAATGCCAAGTACTAGCATTTCCCAGCAAAACGGGAAAGTGACGGGAACAGTAGAAGATGAATTCGGTCCTGTAGCCGGAGCATCTGTTGTAGTGAAAGGAACAACTAATGGATCGATTACCGACATGGACGGTAATTTCACATTGGAAGGAGTAAAAAGCGGTGACGTTATTCAAATTTCTTTTATCGGGTATTCCACCCAAGAAATCAAATATACAGGTCAACCGAATTTAAAAGTAAAAATGGCTGAAGACGCTCAAAAATTGGATGAGGTCGTTGTAACAGCTTTGGGTATTAAACGCGAAAAGAAAGCGTTAGGTTATTCTGTAAGTAGTGTAAAAGGCGAAGAGCTAACAGAAGCCGGTACGCCGATGAATGCTATGCAGGCTCTGTATGGTAAAACATCTGGTTTACAGTTGCAATCTACTGCTTCAGGTCCTTCCGGTGGTATGAACATTAAGGTTCGTAATGCTATTTCTTTGACCGAAGACTCTTCTACCCGTCCGTTGATTGTTGTGGATGGAATTCCTATTCATGATGAAAATACCGGACAGTCTGGTAATAGCCGTACCGGTGGTGACCATGGTACAGGTCTAAATGACATCAATCCGGAAGATATTGCTTCCATCGAAATTCTAAAAGGTGCTAAAGCTGCCGTACTATACGGTTCGGAAGGTGCTAACGGTGTTATGTTGATTACAACTAAAACCGGTGGTAAAAAAGGCTTAGGCATTGATTTCGGGATCAACCATTCCTGGAATGTAGCTGCATACTTACCTGAGTTGCAGAATGAATTCGGTACTGGTTCGAGTGCTGGTACTGCTGCTTTGAAAGAAATCTCTAAAGACGGTTTCTATACTATGACTGACCCGAATACAGGACAGCCAGTTGAGTCATTGTGGAGAGGTTCCCAATATAATTTCGGTCCGCGCTTGGATGGTCGCCAGTTGTTATGGTGGGATGGACAGTATCGTTCTTATTCTGCACAGAAAAATAATCAAAGGGATTTGTACCGCACAGGTGGTCAGACTAATGTGAATTTTGCATTGAGTAATGGCGGTGATTTAGGTTCATTCCGTTTATCGTATAACTACCGTGATTACAATGCAATCTCTTATGGTGCCGACAACAAAGCCCATTCATTCAGTTTTGCTGCGGATCTGAAAGCAAACGACTGGATTAAGGTGAAGATGAACACCAACTTCTCAAATACGAAAGATCATAATGCTCCGTATGCCATGCAAAGTTTTGCAACGTATGGTTTTCCACGCGAACAGGATGTCAACTTGATCAAAGACACGTATCTGACAGATGAAGGTTACAATTATTTCAGTATGAACCAATCTGTTACACAGATGGCTCCTTACACAAATTATATTGCTGGTTATTATTGGTCACAGTTGCGCAATTCAAATGACTATGACCGTAATCACTTGATTCAATCGTTGAACGTTGATGTCAAATTCAATGATAAGTTCTCCTGGAATACACTGGGTGGTATTGACTGGACTGTAGCAGATCAGGAGATTAAACAGCATGTCAGCAAACCTTTGTCTTACGAGAATAAGCAAGGCTGGTATCAGGTTGCAAGCAAACGTAACATGATTATGTACGGCCAGTCTTCTTTCAACTATAATCAGACATTCAATGAAGTCTGGGATTTGTCAGCGATGGTCGGTGGTGCTGTAAAGTATAATAAAGAAGATTATCAGGAACAATACGTAGCGGAAACATTCGCTCTTGAAAACTGGTTCTCTTTGAGTAATACCCGAGAAGATTTCGGACCACGTTCCAGTCGCTCTCGTGGCAATGACCTGCTGTTGAGCGTATTTGCTTCTGCTCAATTGGCCTATGCCAATCAGGTTTATTTGGAAATCCAGGCTCGTAACGACTGGTCCTCTATCCTTCCTCCAGAAAATAACCATTATTTCTATCCGGGTGCCAGCTTGTCATGGATTTTTACAGAAGCATTTGAGATCCCGAGTTTAAATTTCGGTAAAGTACGTGCTTCTTGGGCCGACGTAGGTCGTCCAGGTCCCCGTTATTATGGGAACGTAGACTTTTCATTAGGAGCTTATGGCGGACAACCGACCATGTCTTTACCGGATCATTTGCCACCGGCAGACTTTGCTTCTGCTAATGGAGGATTCCCGGTTCCTAACTTGAAACCTGAACGTAAGCGTGAATATGAAATCGGTTTGGAGGGTGCATTTTTACCAGGCAATCGTATCGGTGTAGATTTCTCTTTCTTCCATAATAATACTTATGACCAGATTACGAAGTTGACAGTGCCTTCTTCTTCCGGTTTGACAGAGGTTCGTATGAATGCGGGTGATATCGCCCAGAGCGGTATTGAATTTTCTCTGAATACAAAGCCGATCATGACTAGAGACTGGACTTGGGAAGTGGGATTCAATTTGGCTAATTATTCAACAAAAGTAAAGAAGTTGGGTAAAGGTATTAACCAGTTGGATATGTGGGGTGCTACAGGTGCCTCTGTTCGAAGCATTCCTAACGGTGAATACGGTGAAATCTATATTTATCCGTATCAGCGTGACGACAATGGTAACCGTATTGTTAATCAGGGAACCGGTGTTTGGGACTTTGATAAAACACAGATGATCAAAGTAGGTAAGATTACCCCGGATGTTGTCGGTGGTCTCACAACCAGCCTTTCATATAAAGACTTTTCATTGAGCGCTGTATTCGACTTCCAGTTCGGTGCAACCATGATTTCGCAGACAAATATGTATTTGTTGGGTAACGGTTCCGGTGTTGAATCATTGAAGTATCGCGATGAAGCTCGTGGCGGTCTACCATATTATGTAAATACAGCTGGTGAGAGAATCAAGTTAGATAGCCATTCGGCAGCCGTTCCTGCAGATTCATTCTATCCGTTCATCTTACATGATGGTGTGATCACTCCAGGTGTTACTAGTGATGGAAAGACAAATGAAAAACTGATCACTGCTGAACAATACTATAGTCAGTTATATTGGCAGGGTGGTATGGATTTGAGTGAAGATCAAATTTATAAAAGTGATTATATAGCTTTGCGCTCTTTGTCGTTTAACTACAATTTGCCGAAAAGCTTCCTGTCAAGGTTCAAGATCCAAAGTGCACGTATCAATGCTTTTGCAAACAACTTGTGCTATATCTATAAGGCAATTCCGAATGTAACACCGGAATCTACACAAGGTACTAACTCCTTTACAGAGGCTACCAGCATCCCGGGTGTTCGCAGCTTTGGTTTGGGTCTTAATGTTTCATTCTAAATCAGATAACAGAATATGAATACAATTAAAAAATACATAACCAGCTTGGCTTTAGGTGTTGCCGTAACCGGAGCAATGGTGTCGTGTGACACGCTGGATGAGAAATTTTATAATCCGGATAAGTTGACAGAAGCCGACTTCAGCTTGCTATTTGCTTCTGCCCAGACAAAAGGACATCTATTCCGGTATGACTATGGTGCTACTTTCCACTATATGAGAGGTTTTGGCAAGATGCTGGGATTAGGTGTCAGCCCGTTATATTTGGACAGAACCCAAAACAATACGATTGTCCGTCCGTGGGATGGATGGTCAGGTACTCCGTTTAATGAATTTATATTCACGCAGACTTGTACAAATTACAGCAAGGAGCTCAGTGGTATGAAATTGTTGTATGCTGACATGACGGAAGAGGAACAGGAGCAAAACAAGGTGTATATGCTTTGTAGCGATATTATCCGTTCTTATGCGTTCCAGCGTGCAACAGACTTGTACGACGATATGCCTTATTCGGAAGCTGGTGGTGCTTTTCAGGAATTGTTCTATCCTAAATATGATACACAGGAAGAGATTTACACGAGTATCATGGAAACTCTGAAAAGTGCAGCAAAAGATTTAAGTGCATATCAATTCCATACAGAAGCAGAAAAGTCGAAATTCTCATCTGTAGATCTTCTGTGTAACGGTGATTTGGACAAATGGATTCGTATGGCTAATTCTTTGCGTTTACGTATGGCAATGCGTCTATGTCATGCAAAACCAGATGTAGCCGTTTCAACGATCAAGGAGTTGGTTGCAGAAAACCGTATGTTGACCGAATATTCGCATGATCTAGGTTTTGAAGAACAGGATAAAACGCATGCATTCGAATTGACTTTCTTCCGTGGTGTTGATGAACGCGGATACGAATCTGGTGCACCGGCTACAATCATTAATGATATCATGAATTATGAATATCAACCAGGTGATGAAAACGGTATTACTCGTCACGATTTTGATCCACGTCTGTATGCTATGTTCCAGCCAGATATCCACGGACGTTATATAGGCTTGCCGTTAACTATAGAAGAAGCAGAAGCGGAACTTCCTAAATATTATACAACACAAGAATTGACTGACATGTATAATTTTAATGATGTGGTTACTAATACATGGAATCCAGAACGTATTCCAGCAATGTACAATCGTCGTACTTATTTCAATTTTGATATGAAGTTTCCGGTAATGGGATCAACAGAAACAAACCTGTTATTGGTAGAAGCAGCTGTACGTTGGCCGGGTGAATTCGGTAGTATTGATGTTAAACAATGTATCAAGAAAGCAATCGATGCTTCTACTCGTTTTTATTACAATGTTAATAAAACAATGAGCTATAACGAATCTTCTCTGCCGAGTATTCTGTACGTTCAGGCAAAGGCTAAAGCTCCGGAGTTGGATGAAGATCATTTGGCTGATTATGAAGAACTGGCAGCTAACAAGTTTGCAGGTCTAGCTTCAACAAAGGATAAACTGAAATTCATTTTCGACCAGAAGTTCTGCCATATGAACATCATGAATCCGTATGAGATTTACAATGAAGCTCGTCGATTGGTAAAAGACTTTGATGGTGAACTGCCATTTGTTGCTACTCCTAACGTTGTATTCCAAGAACGTATGTTCTATCCGTCCAGCGAGTTGACTAACAATGGCGAAAACTTTGCAAAAGTAGCTCATAAGAATACATATGATACTCCGGTATGGTGGACAACCCGTACCACTGCTGCTGAGAACCATAATGGTAATGCATTGTAATAAACATTAGCTTAATGCTACATAACCGCAAAGGCTGTCGAGAAACTTTTTCGACAGCCTTTATTCACTATATAAATCTAGTGTATAACTTAACAAAATAAGTAATAATGAAATCAATTAATGTGATCCTGTGTTGGATAATGGTGATGATGGTCGGCTTACCGGCTTGTAGTGATGACGATGAAAAGACGATACCGGCTCATACGGAAGAGGAGAAAATATGGATTGCCGATAATCAGAAATATTTTCAGGAAAAAAAGGAAGATGTAGAGGATGATGGTCAATTACTGTATCAACGATTGGTTGTGGATGATGATACGCTTTTGTATCGTATACTGGAAACGAGCCAAATAGATTCTTTCCCTAAGATAGATTCTGATGTAAAAGTTTCCATGTTGGGAATACTCCCTGTTTCCCAAACGGTTATTGTAGGTAACAAAGATGGTAATCCGATAGATCAGACTTTAGATCTGGATAGCCCTAATCTGATTAAAGGCCTGGCTACTCTTTTGCCGGAAATTCGTAAAGGGGAAAGAGTGGAAGCTATAATCCCTTATCAGTTAGGATATGGAGATCGAAATTATCCCAATCCATATATTCCGTTATGCTCAACGTTGCAGTTTACTTTCACTGTAAAAAGTTTTGACTAATCATTATAGGATGAAAGTCTTGTATTTCTTTTTGACGGTGAATTTTCTTTTGTCCTGTCTTCCTCTCGTCTTGGGAGCGCAGGAGACGAAAAAAACTCCAACGAATATTTTCTTGTTTGACCGGTTTACTAATGGGAAAATTTTGCTAACTGATGAACGTTGTATAGTAACTCAATTTAATTACAACTGCCAAACACAGGAGCTATATTTTAAGGCAGCCAATAAATACCAAATGATGTATAACACATCGAATGTTGATACTCTTTATATTCAAGATCGGAAATTTGTTCCGGCTCATGAAGGGTGACTTTACCTGAAATAGGTTTACAAATTAATTACTTCAATACTAAAAAACTTGTCAAAATAAGTTTATTCATACTGATACTCTTTACAGTAGCTAACCGTGTCTTACTAAAAAAGTTTACACGGTCAACAATGGACAATCCGGAGCCTCTTTCTTTCCGGGGGAACAAGTGGGAGGGCTCGATGCCCTTCCTCTTGTTTAGGAATAACAATGGCATAAACCATCGCCTATTCTTTCCGGGTCTTGCAAAGTTATACATAATCCTGGTTCATAGCCTCTTTGGGTGTATAAACTTTGTTTTTCCAGTACTTTTTCAATACCCCTGTACCCTGGTGGGCTTTCTCGGGAGTAAGCATATTGTTACTCATATGAGGACGCTTGGTATTATAGAAATCAATGATTTG